>ERZ778021.792-NODE-792-length-47058-cov-8.867817_pt1 | contig 47058 bp, 40 predicted proteins | sample MGYA00375751_ERZ778021 | MGnify/ENA primary metagenome ERZ778021 (study PRJEB29350, sample SAMN05389814) | bioreactor metagenome | isolation source: Thiocyanate stock bioreactor | place: South Africa: University of Cape Town | collected 2013-08-29 ... | reverse complement strand
GAAGCATTTTCTCATCCAACTGATGACCGTACCAGTCTTTGTATTTCACATCCTTTCTTTTAGAGTCGAGGATACCGAAATCGCCACGGAAATTCCATAATGCGTAACCAATCTGATGCTCTGTAAAGATACTTAGCTGATCTTCAAACCAACGAAGAAATACGTCGTGGGGTGTTTCGCGATAACAACCGCACTCGCCGCAATGAACTCCAACGCCGCTTTTTGCCAGATCGAGCCAGGGTTTGTAAAAGGCCTGCAACACCTCCCTGTTAAATGTTTCGCCGTTGATTACTCCGGGCCATTCAACCGCAGGCGAATCGTCCGGATTTTTCCAAACCCACGAAGCCCTGTAATGAGATATATAATGAGGATAGTAACCACGGCAACTCTGTGCCAAAGGTAGATCTGTCAGCTCCGGAACAACAAACGAGCCGCCTCCATTTCCATCGGCAACAACCAGCCTGCTTTGGTTCTGCTCTTTAATTACACGCAGGCAACCTTCGGCAACTTGTCTGTAAATAGCTCCGTCTACCGGAGGCTTCTGGGTGTGCTGGTCGTTCATGTCCACCGGAGCACAGGGTTCGTTCAATAAATCAAAACTAAGTAGTTTGGACGAAATACCTTTATACCGCTTGGCCCACATTTCCCAATGGGCATACAGGGCTTCCTGCGCTTCTTTATCACGCCACAAATTATAGGGCTCATGAAAACCCGCATTGATGCAAAAACCGGGAGCGCGGTGGAGATTCAGACTTACATGTAAGCCGTGCTGGTTTGCTTTTGTTATCAGATGATCTACTCTTTCGATGGCAGATTCATCAAACTGAAGAACCTCTTCTTTTGTAATTCGTTTGTTAGGATCGCCTTTAGGATCAAACTGCAGATATGAGGGGTATGCCATCGGAATACGAACAAAATCAAAACCCCAGTCGGCCATCCATTTAAAATCATTTTCGGTAGTAAGAGATGCGTTCCAATCATTAGGTCCCCGTTTCACCGGCGAAAAGAAATCGAGTAAATTAAAACCTCTCCACCTGGGGAGCTTATTAACCTCCGAAAAAGTATTCATTACATCGGCAAATGCAAAATCAGGCTTAAGCGCTCCCACAACAGAGGCCGTACCTGCCATCTTCAAGAAATCTCTACGTGTTATCATACTAGCTATATAAAGTTAACCGGAAGTTACAAATCTAACCTATTTTAACTGGTTTTCCAAACAAAGTGGCTAATTATTACACTCTTAGCAATCTATTCAGAGTCATTAATTTAAGTAAAGACTATATCTGACCTCCCTGATGTTACCGATGTAAAAACACCCTTCTGTATTTTTGGGGGAAGTAATTCAATCTAAATAAGCTCCGGAATTGTTATACATAATATATAAGAGAATATGCACCCAATTAATTAACAATTCATGCACGGTATTATGAAAACTTTGAGCATAACGATTATTTTGTTGCTGGGTAGCTTGTACGTTTATCCGCAAAACACGCTTTCGAAAGCGATTGGAAAGAGTACAAATATGGAACAGGCCTCCCGCCAAATGGTCCAAAAGGCGGATTTTGACGGACGGGACAACGATTGCGATGGAATGTTGGATAAAGAGAATGTTCCCAAAATCGTTTTCGAAGTTATAGAGTTGGAACCAGTTGTAATCGAATGGGCATTTGATAATCAAGAGCAGGAAAACCTCTTCAGAAATGACTTGAAGATAGTAACCGCCCGCGATCACGCCAGTGGCATGGCTACCGGGAAACGACAACATAAGCCCATTACAATAACCAAAGAGCTTTCAACCCAAACCATGCAAACCTACGGTATAATTGTTGAAAACGAAAACGGAGAAAAGGTGATAGCCCTCATTCCTGAAAATCTTTGGCTAAACATCGAAGCGGAAAGTATAAATACAAACAACTCCATGCCCAACCGTATCTCGATGAACGTAACGGTTCCCAAACAAACCCAGGGAGCCACCTTCGGTGAAAAGGTAAACCAAGGGCTTCAGAAAAAAGAGATGAATACGGACAGCAAAGAACTTTTTCCCGTTTCGCTTACAAGACAAATGGTAAAAGTAGCCCCCCAAACCTATAAAGTAGAAGGAACGATTCAAATTGAGGGAAAAACGTATTCGATCAGCTCTGTGCTTAAAACAAAACACGATACCGTAAAGAACTCCATTAACAATGTCCGGTAATGGAGATTACGCTCAATCCAACCTGTCAACGCAAGCGTTTATTGATTTAGTACATGCAAGGTATGACAGGCTACAAGAGCGGCAGTCTCCGTTCTGAGTCGGCTTTCTCCTAAAGATATTGGTTCAAAGCCGTTATGCAGTGCCAATGCAACCTCTTCCGGACTGAAATCGCCTTCGGGTCCGATCAGGACCAGGGCAGATTCTCCCGGATTATAGATCTGTTTTATCAATGGCTTTTCGCCCTCATTACAATGAGCAATAAATTTGCGTCCGTCGAATGGCTGAGAAACAAACGTCTTAAAGTCGGTCATTCCGGTTAATACTGGTAATGTAGCTTTTTGCGATTGCTTCATAGCACTAACCAGTATCTTCTCGATACGGGCCGGCTTTACCTCTTTACGTTCCGAATAGCGGCAATTTAAACAGGTTATGGCATTAATGCCTATCTCGGTTGCTTTTTCGGCAAACCATTCCAACCTATCCATATTTTTGGTTGGGGCAACGGCTACGTGCAAGGTAAAGTCCCATAGTTTGCCGGGCGACCATTGTTCAAGAATATCAACACGACAATGCTTAGCATTGGCAACGGCTATGGCTGCTTTATAAAATGTTCCTTTACCGTCTGTAAGTAGTATTTCGGCTCCTTCGTTTAGCCGGAGTACTCGAATGGCATGCTGCCCTTCTTCATCCGGCAACTCTGTATTTACAGCTATGTCCGGCGTATAAAATATTTGCATAAATCTCTTTTATCCTAAAATCATTCCTACCATGGTTGCCGACATAATGGATACCAAAGCTCCGCCGATCATGGTTGGAATTCCTAGTTTGCTTATCAAATTTTGTTTATTGGGAGTAAGAACTCCTAGTCCTCCTAAAAGTATACCGATGGATGATATATTTGCAAATCCGCAAAGGATGTAGGTCGACATGATTATGGACTTTTCATATACAAATAAACCGGCATCTTTCCATTGCTGCAACTGAAAATAGGCGACAAATTCATTCAGAATTGTTTTCTGTCCCAATAAGGAACCTACCAGCATCATATCATCAAAAGGCACACCTATCAACCACATAAATGGAGACAGGATTATTCCTAATATAAATTGAAATGTGAAACCCTGCTGCTTGCCATCGGTAACGGATACCACCCAATCATTTAGTCCGGTGTATTTCCCTATAAGTCCTTCTGATACATAATTCAGAAGTGCAACCATAGAAATAAATACCAACAGCATCGCCGCAATGTTTACTACCAATTTTATCCCAACCGAAGTACCCGAGGCCAATGCTTCCAGTACATTGTGATGTTGATTCTCTAAAGAAACCTTCACCTCCTGTTCGGTAACAGGCTCGGTTTGTGGACATAACATCTTGGCAATTACAATAGAGCCGGGGGCAGCCATCACTGAAGCCGACAATAAATGTTTGGCAAAAAGCAAACGGGCCACCGGATCTCCTCCCGAAAGCATACCGATATAGGTTGCCATCACCGAACCGGCTATCGTACCCATCCCTGCGACCATTACCAGAAATATCTCTGAACGATTCATTGTGGGCAGATAATTCTTGATCAATACGGGCGACTCGGTCATTCCCATAAAAATATTACCCGAAACAACCAGCCCTTCGGCACCGGATACATTCATAAATTTTCTGAGTACCCAGGAGAATGCACCAACTACACGCTGTATAATTCCCCAATGATAAAATAAAGAAACGATGGCTGTAAAGAAAATGATAACCGGCATAGAATGTATAAGGAAAATAAATCCATTGTTCTTTGTCGCATACGGGCCTAAAAGAAACCCAACACCGGCTTGCGTAAAGTCCATCAACTTGATAAATGCCTTGCCCAATAACTCGAAAAGTGTACCTACAAAAGGTACATAAAGAACGGATAAGGCTAAGGCAAACTGAATCAGGAGTCCGCTTCCCACCAGTTTCCAGTCGATTTTTTTTCGGTTTGAGCTCATTAAATATGAAACTGCAAGCACTGTTATAATGCCTACTACACCTCGCAGGAGCGATTCAATTCCAAATCCGCCGGTTGATGCGACCATACATGTTGTTATTTATTCGGTTTTTTCCTTTTCTTCTTTACGTCGTCGTATCTCATCCTGATACATTTTGGCATGCTCGTAATTTTCTTCCTGCACCGCCTCTTCAAGACGTTTGTTCAATTCTTCGTCTTCAATTAATCCTAACCATCTCTTCAAGGACTCTTCATCCGTAATCTCATCCGGCTCCATAGTCATCAGGTCGTCATCATCATCAAAATCATCATCGGCATTGTCATCCACATCTTCATCAAGTACAACTCCAGCTTCAATCATGATGGATTCAGACACATAAATATCGCATTTAGCACGTAAAGCAATGGCAATAGCATCCGATGTACGTGAATCTACCGGAATCTCACGTTTGCCGTCTGTAAACAGTAACTCCGAATAGAAAATACCTTCTTCAAATTTATATATATAAACTTCTTTCAGTTTTATATCAAAAGCAGTAGCAAAACTTACAAATAAATCGTGCGTTAATGGACGGGGGGGAGTAATATACTCGAGAGCAATAGCAATCGATTGGGCTTCGGGAGTTCCTACAATCACAGGAATACGGCGATTGCCATCTTCTTCTGCTAGTATTAATGCATAAGCTCCTGATTGAACCTGACTGTTAGTTAATCCCTGAACACGTAATTTGATTTTTTTTTCCACAACTTTATCGTTTAAATTCTAAAATGTATCTACAAAAGTAATATTATTTTGCGATATCCTTTAAACGTTCGATTAAAAAGGAGAAAAAGATGGTGGATTCTGTATAAATCTGTATAAAAAAAGAAAAGGTTGTCATCCCGACAACCAATCTTCATTGCTAACCTTAAATCTAATACCATGAAAAACACAGTGCAAAGATAAGGCATTTATGTTGTACAACATAAATTTACAGCTCAAATTCGCGATATTTAACTTTATTTCACCATTAAAGGCCTAAATAATGCTTCAAAGGGCGCAGGTAGACAATCTTATCCTTTGCCCGGCTACGCTCGGCAGCAAAAGCCATAAGGTGACTTTCCAGCGAATCTTCCAGCGGTGTAGACATCAATGAAGAATCTTGTTTACGTACAGCCTCAATCCAATCCCTGATCATACCGGTATCTCCTCCCCCATGTCCTACACCTTCGTAATTGAGGGCATCCATCGCGTGGGCATCATAGGTTACAGATTTACCGGAAGCAAAATCAGTGTGTACAAATTGTTCCATATCTCCCACTATGTCTCCACGAGTTCCCATAATCCGGGTACGTCTGCCACTGTAGGATGTGAAAGCCTCTATGGAGAAATTAACCGTCACTCCACCATCAAATTCCAGAAGCATTGTGTAATGATCGGGCTGATTATTATTGCAATGATATACACACTTTCCGTAGTTACCATTTTTAAGATTTTCGAGAATAACGTCTCCCTGCTTATCCGGATCCACGGGCAGATCAAAAACATAAAGCCAGGTACGGTCGCGGTAATATATTTTTAATGCAGAAAACGGGCAGTCTGCTTCAACCGGACAACCGTCTGTGCAACGTTGTGGAGCTCCTTGAGGTGCATTAGCAGCCTTGAAGTGTGCTAAATCGCCGAAAGCAACTACTTTCTTACATGGTTTACCTACAATCCAATGTAATATATCCAGATCATGACTTGATTTAGCCAATACCAATGGGGTACTGGCCTTGGAATCTCTCCAGCTTCCCCGTACATACGAATGGCTCATGTGCACATGATCAACCGGCTCGAAGTGCTGAATACTTACCAAATCTCCAATTTTTTTGCTGTCAACCATCTCCTTAAGCATCAAAAAGTAAGGAGAATAGCGTAACACATGGGTAAGTCCCACTATTTTACCGGTCTGACGGGCATAATCCACCAGCTTTCGGCATTCTTCTTCGGTTTGTGCGATTGGTTTCTCTAATAAGATATCGTATCCCAGCTCCAACGCTTTCATACAAGGTGCGTAATGCAAGTGATCCGGAGTGGCAATAATCACTGCATCTGCAAATTTAGGTCTAGCAAGCATTTCCTCCCAGGTTGCCAACCGGTTCTCTACTGGAACATGGTACTTATCTCCATACATTTCCCTTCGTAAAGGCACAGGTTCCGCAATTCCTACAATCAATAAATCTTCGGGGTGTTCCAGCGAATAATCTCCATAAAGTTTTCCTCTTCCACTTGCTCCCAATACAACTGCTGTTACAGCTTTAAGTTTTTTCACATCGGTATTCATTATAAATCGCTTTATATTAATAGATTAAATATTGGCATTTCACAAAGATAGTTATTTCTTATTCACAGACAATATTCACTTAACTAAAAAAGGGAGCGAAATACTCCCTTATATCAAAACTGAGACTTCATCTTTAATGTTATTGCTGATATAAATAAACTTATATAAAATAAAAAAGGGCATCCGTAGATGCCCTTTTCGCAATAAAAGAATTCTATTATTTCCAAGGTTCCGGCTGAACCAGATAAGGTTTACCACTTTCGTCGTTACCCATGGTTTGAATCTGACCATCTGGTACTGGGAACATTGTTCTTGCAGCTTGCAGATAAGATGCGGCAGCAAATTTTGGAATATATTGTTTTTCAAAATCAACATATGCCTTCAACTCAGTAGCCATAACACTACCACCCCATCTCTGTAAGTCGAACCAACGTTGTCCTTCCATAGCCAATTCCAACTTACGTTCCATACGTACAGCTTTGATACAGGTAGCTTTATCTGTAAAGGCTGCATGGTTTTGCGGATAAGTCGAAATCTTGTAATTGGCAGCAGGTTGACCAGCGGCATTTTTAATTATGTTAGCCGGAAGAGCTGCACGTGTACGAATCTGGTTTACAAGATCCATTGCACCCTTTAAATCGCCATCATTAGCCAAACACTCAGCATACATCAAAATGCAGTCGCGCAAGCTTAGATATTGTAAATTCATTGTTGATCCGGGAGCCCAACCGTCATGAATAGCAGTCTGACCAGCTTCTTTTTCAGCCACACTATATACATGCTTTTTAGGTAAGAAGATACCTCCGTTAACAGGGTTACGTACCCAGTCATTCTTTGGTAGTCCCCAATCTTTGTATGGAATTCCATAACGACCGATTGCGAAATCCAGACGTGGATCTACAGGGTCATTACTATTCAAAGATATCGGAGCATCTTTAGCAGAACTAGGATTCACATAAGAAACAGAGGTTCCGTTACGATACGAATTATCAAGTAATGGAAGACCATTTGCGTCTACTTTAAATGAATTGGCCAATTCGTAAGAAGGTTGATAAAAACCACAGCAACCACCGGGACCTGAGTTATGCGGATAACATAACGACATACCTGAGTTACCATTATTTTGTGCATCATTTGAGAACTGAACAGCAAATATGGATTCCTTTCCATTTTCGGTAAGTGCACTCCAGTTGTTATTCAAATTGTCTTCCAAACCATATTTTAAGCCATTGGATGTTTTACCATTTTCAATTACGTCTTTCAAAATAGGTTTAGCAGCAGTCATATCACCTTTTTGCATTAAAATTTTTGCTTTCAATGCTTTTGCAGCCCATACATTGGCTCTACCAACTTCGGGTTGAGTAGCCGGTAATTTAGCGATTGCAGCATCAACATCGGCAAGAATGTTTGGATAAATATCCTTGTCGTTGTGAACCTTTGGATCGTTTTCTGTAAAAGTTTCATCAATGTAAGGAATAAACGGACCAAATATCTTTACAGATTCGAAATAGAACATAGCGCGTAAGAAATACAGTTCACCCATTCTGACTTCTTTCAACGCAGCATCCATGTCTGTTGTAGCAGCAATAATCTGCATTGCGATTGAAACTCGCTTTGAACCTTTGTACGTCCACACCCATTTTTCATTGAGATAACCATTGGTAGATGCCGTATTATACATCTCCATTTCGTTCAATACGGACTGGTCGCCCGGGTCGGAACCCTTATTAGCATCACCACCGTACATACCACCGAATGTCCAGTTAAAAGGAGTTGCACCCCAGCCATTTTCAGTTAAATTGGCATACGCATTCGCAACAACCAACTCCACACCTGTTGCATTTTGCAAAGCATTCTGGTCGATACTACCCTGCGGAGCTTTGTAAAGAAAATCTTCACCACAAGAGCCGAAGGTTAATAAAGTAGCGAAACCAAATATTGCTATAAGATTATGTTTCATAATTCTTTGATTTAAAATAATTAATTAGACTTAGACGTTTCTTAGAATGCGAAATTAACACCAAATAAGAAACGCATGGTTGACGGCCAACCTCCCATATCAATACCTCTGCGAAGGTCATTACCACTATCTGCATTTAAGCTTGCATTGGTATATTCTGGATCCAGACCTGAATAACCTGTGATTGTCAGAATATTTTCTGCCTGCAAATACACTCTTAAATTAGATATTGTAGCTTTTTGCAACATGGCTTTTGGGAATGTGTAACCCAAAACAACATTTTTCAATCTTAAGAATGAAGCATTCTCTACATAATATGAGTTTGAGTTTGTTCCGGAATAGCTATCACCATAATCAAGGACAGGCAATACAGCATTACTATTATCTGCTCCAGCCTTCCATGATTTATCGCGCATAGTGGAAGATCGGTTTCCTTCAAACAACCAAAAATCGGTAAAATATTTATTGTTATTAAACAAATCGTTACCTATGGTTGAATACCAGAACATCGTAAAGTCAAAATTCTTATACGTAACTGTTGCATTCAAACCAGCAATCAAATCAGGATGAGGTGAACCAATAAAGGTACGGTCGGCAGTAGTCACTTTGCCGTCGTTGTTAACATCAGCAAATTTAAATTTACCAATCCATGCATTCGGCTTAATGGAAGCTCTGTCTGCAACACCAAGAGGTATAGGAGAAGCGGCCAAATCGGCTTCGCTTTCATAGAAACCTACCACTTTATATCCGTAGAATTCTGAAATTGGATGACCTTTGGTTGTACGGGTAATGTTACCGCTGATACGGGCACCGGCTCCCCAGAAAGAAGCATCGTCTGCTTCGGCCAAACGAACAACTTCGTTTTTATAATGAGATAGGTTCAAGCCTAAATCCCAACTCCAATCACCGGCATTATCTCTATAGTTAAAGGTTACATCAACCCCTTTATTTTTCATATCACCAAAGTTGATGTATGGTTTAGCTGCTTCACCTGCCAAAGCAGAATAAGAGGCCTGTACCAACATATCTGATGTCTTTTTGGTGTACCATTCAACACCTGCAGTAAATTTACCATTCAGGAAAGTTGCATCCAAACCCACGTTAAACATATCGGTCGACTCCCATTTGGTATCTTCGTTACCAAATCTGTTCAATTTATATCCTGTATATGTTGTACCATTGGTTCCACCTAAATCGTAACCTGTTGTGCGTGGATCTGTAGAGAATTCGTAAGCAAAGTTCGTAGCACGTGGAACTTCAGCGTTACCTGTCTGTCCATAACCAACACGAAGTTTCAAGTCGTCCAACCAATCTTGTGTGTTTTCCATGAAATCTTCTTCAGAAATACGCCATCCTAAAGATACAGATGGGAATGTTCCGTAACGATTTGATTTAGAGAAACGGGAAACACCGTCTCGGCGAACTATCACTGTTGCTAAATATTTATCCTGGTATGCGTAATCGGCACGACCAAACATTCCAAACAATGCAAACTCTCCATTATACCATGAATTGTTAACACGAGTCAAGTCATTAACACCCATAGATAATACCCAAGTGTCTGTATTATTTTCGTACAAATAACCGTAACGCTGACCACTTAAACCACGGCCTAATCCGTCGCGGATAGCTTCTGTACCTAATAATACTTTCAAGGAATGATCTTCTCCAAATTTTGTATCAAAGGCCAATGTATTGGTCCATACCCAACGGAAGTTGAATGTTGATTGTTCAAACAGGTCGTTTGTTCCACGGGTTTCAGAGAATTCAAGATTCTTTTTGCTCATACGATATTGATAAGCACTTGTGTAGTCCATACCAAAGTTGGTTCTGAAGGTAAGACCTTTCATAAAGTCAATTTCTCCCCACAAGTTACCAAATATACGTGAATTGGTGTAATAATTGTCAGCATTACGTTTCTGTTGAGCTACCACGTTCTGGAAGTTACCGGTACCTGCAATCTTAGAACCCGCGAAATTTCCTTTAATATCATATACAGGAACGTAAGGAGAGGCACGATATGTCCATGAGTAAGGATTGTCCTCAGCTCCCGAACTTGTAAGTCCCTGATCTTTTGTCCATGCATAGGTCAGGTTTTCTCCAAAACGCAACCAGGGACGTACATTGAATGAAGAGTTGGCACGAACCTGATATCTTGTATAATAGGATTCGATTACAGTACCTCTCTGATCGAAGTAGTTGGCACTTAAGTTATACTGGCCTTTGTCTGTACCTCCTGATAAGCCAACTTGGTGATTCTGCATTGGTGCTACGCGGTCAACTTCGTCCCACCAATCTGTATTAGAGAATGGTACCATAGTATTGCCAGGATAGCTATAAGTATTAGGATCGATATTCTGACTACCTCCGGCACCTGCCTGTGTTAGATAATTCGGAATTACAGGCTTTGCTCCTGTTCCAAACTGAACGTGTGAAGGCAATTTATTAACGCCGTTGATGGCATAATTGTTTGCTTTAGCTTCCCATTCAAGGTTCAAGCGATCTGTTGAGTTTAATACATCGTATTTCTTTCCGGTTTTTTGGATTCCAAAGTAACCATCATAAGTTAGTTTAGGTTGACCAGACTGTGTTCCTTTTTTGGTTGTAATTAAAATTACACCATTGGCAGCCTGGGCACCATAAATAGCAGCTGCTGATGCGTCTTTTAGAACCTGCATGCTTTCAATATCATTCGGGTTTAAACTGCTCAGGTTCTGGTTACGAGTTGATACTCCGTCGATAACATATAGAGGTCCGTTATCGTTTACAGTGTTGATACCACGAATACGTACCATGGTGGAAGCACCGGGAGAACCGTTCTGTCCGATATAAACACCGGCAGCTTTTCCCTGAAGCTGTTGAGTAGCAGAAGATCCACTTGATGCTAGAAGGTCTTTAGTGTCCACTACAGCCACAGATCCGGTAATGTCTTTCTTGGCCTGCGTTCCGTAACCTACAACAACAACTTCGTCCAGATTTCTGGCATCTTCCTTCATTACAATATCCATTACCCTACCCGTAACAGGAACTGCCTGGGTAACATAACCGATATAAGAAAATTCAAGAATAGCGTTCGAGGGAACCTCGAGAGAATACTTACCATCAAGGTCTGTAATGGTACCATTGGTCGTCCCCTTCACCACAACGTTCACGCCTAAAAGAGTTTCTCCTTTAGCGTCTTTTACCGTACCGGTAACTGTTCTAGCTTGTTGGTTTACTGACACTTCAGTGTTGGCGGCATACAAAGGAGGTGTATTACCCGCACCCACTAGCAAAAAGCAGAGCGCCAAACCAAGCCCGCTTTTAACAAAAGCTAACTGTTTGTTCATCATAACTAAAAAAATAGGTTAACATTAATAAATAGGCTCACTCTTGAGCACTTCGCAAATGTATATAATTAAAATTAGTTTGCACAAAATTATTTTATATATTTTTTTCATTCCAGCTCAGATTTTTACATAAATCAAGAATAAAAGGAATATAATGCAAATATATGTTATAAAACAATTTTGTATAACATGTTTACTTAATCATATCAATGATTAATCAATGAAGACAACGAAAAATGTAACGAGAAAAATGGATTAGAATGTAGAAATTACAATAATAAAAAAAAGAGATTACTTTATGTAATCTCTTTTTATTCAAATAATTATCCTTGTCTGAAGTCCTTAAGTTCCTTTTGTAGCTCTTGTCTTGCAAAGAAAATCCGACTTTTTACAGTTCCAAGTGGAACTCCCAACTTGTCGGCTATCTCGTTATACTTATAACCACTTAGAAACATAGAGAAAGGAACCTTCAACTCATTATTCAAGCTATTGATTGCTTTCGTTATTTCCTGAATCTGATATGCACCATCCGGTGAATCAAAACCTGAATCATTAACTACATTCAAATTATAGAGGTCCACTCCCTGATCTACGACCGTTTGTGTTCGTACTATTTTATGATAGTTGTTAATAAATATATTTCGCATTACTGTCAGAACCCATCCTTTAAAGTTTATATTGTCAACAAACTTCTCCTGATTGTCCAACACCTTTAGTGTTGTATCCTGCATCAAATCCTGCGCGTCGTCCCTGTTCGCTGTGAGCATTAAAGCAAAATTCATCATGTTTTCCTGCATGCCCAATAATTTTTTCTGAAATTGCAATGCGTTCATACCACACGTATATAAAGTTAAACATCGGTTAATTAATCCTTTACCCCTCGTTAGGAGTTTTGACAAATATATGTATTATTTTTTAATTAAACAATTGTTTGAGAAAAATTAATAATAAAAATCACAACTTAAGAAATTAATGTAACTTTACAGCAGTTGTAACGAATTAATCAAACAATATCAATATGAAAACATTCCTTTCGCTTTTGCTGGCAGGATTGCTTGCTCCGCTATTTCTTCTAAATGCGCAAAATAAAAACATTCCTCTTATCTACACTATTAATATTAATAAAGAAATAGATAACGCTGCAAGAATTTTTTTAAGTAAAGGGTTGGCTGAAGCAAATCAGCTGAACGCTCAGGCTGTGATTATCCATATGAATACATACGGCGGACTTCTTGAAGCCGCCGATTCCATGCGGACCGCGATCCTATACAGCAAGGTTCCTGTGCATGTTTTTATTGATAACAATGCTGCTTCGGCAGGTGCTCTGATCTCAATTGCTTGTAAAAAGATATATATGCGAAAAGGGGCAAATATAGGTGCGGCTACAGTAGTTAATCAGACAGGTGAAGCTCTGCCGGACAAATATCAGTCTTATATGCGGTCGATGATCAGGTCGACAGCCGAAGCTCACGGAAAAGATACAATAGTACAAGGAAACGATACAATCTATAAGTGGAAAAGAGATCCTCGTATTGCCGAGGCGATGGTGGACGATCGAATAGCAATCCCTAATTTGATTGACAGCGGAAAGGTACTTACATTCACAGCTGATGAGGCAGTTACCTGGGGGTATTGTGATGGGATTGCCGAATCGGTAGACGAAGTCGTCACCTCTTATCTGGGATACAAGAACTACGAATTAAAAACGTATAAACCCTCTTTTGCTGATAAAATTAAAGGTTTTTTAATGAATCCTTTTATACAATCCTTATTGATAATGTGCATCATCGGTGGTATCTATTTCGAAATGCAATCACCGGGCATCGGTTTCCCATTGGCTGCAGCAGTTACCGGTGCTATTCTTTATTTTGCCCCTCTTTATATTGACGGTCTGGCTCAAAATTGGGAAATACTGGTCTTCGTAGCCGGACTGATATTAATTGCGGTGGAACTTTTTATTATTCCGGGGTTTGGAGTAACCGGTATTACCGGAATTGTATTTATTGTTGGAGGACTTACACTCAGCTTGCTTAACAACACAGATTTCGACTTTAGAGGTATAAGTGGTACCGACTCGGGGAAGGCTGTGCTTACAGTTCTAATGGGGATTGGAGGCAGTTTTGTTTTAATGATTTGGCTTTCAAATAAGATTGGGGAAAAGGGATTATTGAAGAATGTAGCTCTTGCAACCGATCTGGAACAGTCACTGTCTACACCCGAATTAAATGCTTTTATTGGTAAAACAGGAAAGACCACAACCGTTCTGCGACCTTCGGGGAAAATTGAAATTGATAATGCTCAATTTGATGCAGTTTCTGAATCGGGATTTATTGAGAAAGGAACAAATGTGAAGGTGATACGTTTTGAGAATAGCCAGCTGTATGTAGAGAAGCTAGAATCCTGATTCTTAAAAACAATAATCCCCGTCTGCAAAAATAGACGGGGATTATTGTTTTTATTTTTTCAACTCTTGTTGAAGTAACTCGGGATAGTCTGTCGTAATATAATCGACTCCAAGAGCAATCATTTCCTGCATTTGCTCAGCCGTATTGACTGTCCACACATTAACTGTCAGGTCTAAATCTTTAGCCTCCTTAACCCATTCCGGGTGTTTCTTAATTACATTGTAATTATAATCAAGTCCTGCAAATCCTAACGATTTCAATTCTTTTGGGGAAAGTTCGCCGTTAAGATAGGATACTTTTGCCTTTTTATCCAAACGAATGATCTCTTTGGCAGCTTCCAGACTAAAGGCGATGTATTCTGTCTTCTTCTGGAGCTTGTATTCTTTGATTTTGTTTAATATGAAAGCTGCAGCCTCTCTGTCTCGCTGAGGTGTGGCGTGGGACTTTAATTCAAATATCAGCTTTGCTTTCTTTAATTTTTTACCTTTTTGCAAATATTGATCTAAAGTGGGGATCTTTTCGCCATTGGCAAGTTGAATATCTTTCAGCTTGTCGTAATTTACTTCCTGAACTTTGATATCGTTTACTTTATTGTCATGAAACACAATTGCCTCATTATCGGCTGTAAGGTGGACATCAAATTCAGAGCCGTACACCTTAATACGATCAGCCTCTTCAAGAGATTTAATCGAGTTCTGAGCCGAGCCTTCAATTTTCCAATACCCCCTGTGTGCAATTACTTTTGTTTTATTTTTTGCCCCGGCAGAAAGACCAAGGGATAAACAAAGAAGAATGAGAAAGAAATTTTTAATTTTCATGGTACTTTTGAGATTTAAGTATTTATATAAAAGAGAGGGAGACTGTTTCAGGCAGTCTCCCATAATAAAATTTTACTTACCAAGTTCTGAAAGATAACGTTCGGCTTCCATAGCGGCCTTACAACCACTTCCGGCAGCGGTAATAGCCTGGCGGTAATGTGGGTCGGCCACATCGCCGGCAGCAAACACTCCTGGTACATTTGTACGAGGTGTATCTGGAATTGTTTTGATGTATCCTACAGAATCCGTTTCAATCCAGGGTTTAAAAATGTCTGAATTCGGAGTGTGTCCTATTGCGAGGAAGAAACCATCAATGGCGATGTCGACTTTTTCTTCGTCTGCTTCCCCCATTCTTTTAACCAGATGTGCACCTTCGACTCCGTTTTCGCCAAATAGCCCAAGGGTATTATGTTCGAACAATACGGTAATGTTTTCGGCCTTGAAAACACGCTCCTGCATTACTTTTGATGCACGTAGGAAGGGTTTACGGACAATCAGATAAACATGTTTAGCTAATCCTGCGAGGTAAAGCGCTTCTTCACAAGCGGTATCTCCTCCCCCAACTACTGCTACCGTTTTTTTACGATAAAAGAATCCGTCACATGTAGCACAAGCAGATACTCCCATACCTGCATATTTCTGCTCGTCCGGCAATCCCAGGTATTTGGCTGTAGCTCCTGTTGAAATAATGATTGTTTCGGCCTCTATCACTTTTTCACCATCAATGGTTACTTTATATGGTGCAGCCGACAAATCGGTAGCTGTTGCGTGTCCATAACGAACATCTGTTCCAAAGCGAACGGCCTGTTTTTTAAGATCTTCCATTAATTCCGGACCGGTGATTCCTTCAGGATAACCGGGGAAGTTTTCTACTTCGGTTGTTGTTGTAAGCTGCCCTCCCGGTTGAATTCCTTCATAAAGGACAGGGGAAAGATTCGCTCTGGACGCATAGATTGCCGCAGTATAACCCGCAGGTCCTGATCCGATAATCAGGCAACGTACTTTTTCGTTTACTGTATCACTCATATTCAAATATTATTTATGTTATGTTTTATCTAAGATCGATAATTTCTGCATTTGGAAACTTTCTCTGATCGAAAACAAATACGGATGCAGATTGGTTTACTCCCGTTACCAATTTACTAATAAGAATGGTATTGCTTACTCCGTTTTTATTAGTAACTGTTATGGATGCAGGAAAATTGGTTATTTTATCAATCCTCAGATCGATTTTACTGATATCGCTTTTTCTGTTCTTTGGAACAAGCGTAATATCAAATACCTTCTTACCGCTTTGATTGGTACTTTCGCCTTTGTATTTGGCTGTAAATCCTTTTTTGTATGTATTAAGCAATACAACCGGATTGGTAAACTGCAATTCGTCGCCTTCCGGCTTACTGACATTTACCTCTTCGGTTTGCTCCATATACACCCATTGAGTTGCTCCATCATACCATGTATAGGATTGAGGAGTCTTTAAGGTGAATTTATCACCTTTCATCTGTATGCTACCCTCTATCACCTCTGCTTTCTGATTCGCTTTGGAACGAATCTGCAAATTAAACACGGCAGATATACCGTTGGATTCTTTATATTTCTGAGACGCTTTATCTAAAATGGCTTCTGCTTGCTGTGCAGCAACAGTCCCCGACAAACCCAATAGCAAAGCTATAGCAAATAATGCGATTCGTCCCATCTGATTATTTTTATTCATCTTCATATTTTCTGTCTATTTAAGTGAATTTAAAAGACGTTCTAAATTATATTCATCTTGTATCAGTACTTGTCTGGCTTTACTTCCTTCAAACGGACCCACAATCCCTGCAGCTTCCAGCTGATCCATCAAACGACCGGCGCGATTGTAGCCAATGGCAAACTTACGCTGGATTAGAGAGGTAGATCCTTGTTGCTGAATAACCAACAAACGGGCAGCTTCATCAAACAGAGGATCACGATCTGACAAGTCAACGGCTCCGGGCATTTTATCTCCATCATTTTCACCAACGTATTCGGGTAACTGGAATGCCGTGGGATATCCTTGTTGTGAACCGATAAATGAGGCTACTTGTTCAACTTCGGGGGTATCTACAAACGCACACTGAACACGAATCATGTCGTTACCCTGCGAGAAAAGAAGGTCACCTCGTCCAATAAGCTGATTAGCACCCGGCGAATCTAAAATGGTACGCGAGTCAATCATAGAGGATACCCTGAAAGCTAAACGTGCAGGGAAGTTCGCTTTAATGGTTCCGGTGATAATATTAGTTGAAGGACGCTGGGTGGCGATCACCATATGAATACCTACCGCTCTGGCCTTCTGGGCAATACGTGCAATAGGAAGTTCTATTTCTTTTCCTGCAGTCATGATCAAATCTCCAAACTCGTCTATAATCACCACAATATAAGGCATGTATTTATGCCCCTTTTCCGGATTCAGGCGTCTTTTAATAAATTTTTCATTGTACTCCTTTATGTTTCGGGTATGGGCTTTCATCAACAGATCGTACCTATCGTCCATCTCTTTACAAAGCGAATTCAATGTCTGGATCACCTTCGTAAAATCGGTGATGATGGCCTTATCAGCATCAGGCAACTTGGCCAGATAATGCCGCTCGATCTCAGAATAGATACTAAATTCAACCATTTTTGGATCGACCAGGACAAACTTCAATTCTGAAGGATGTTTCTTATAAAGCAATGACGTGATAATAGCATTCAGACCAACAGATTTACCTTGTCCGGTGGCCCCGGCAACCAGAAGGTGAGGCATTTTACAAAGATCGAACATGTAAATTTCGTTGGTGATAGTCTTACCTAATGCAACCGGTAGATCGTATTTGCACTCCTGGAACTTGCGGGATGCAATGACAGATTGCATGGATACGATCTGAGGATCTTTATTAGGCACTTCAATACCAATAGTTCCTTTCCCGGGCATGGGAGCAATGATACGGATCCCTAAGGCCGACAAACTTAATGCAATATCATCTTCCAGATTTCTGATTTTGGAAATACGGACACCTGCTTCGGGAATTACTTCATACAGCGTAAGCGTAGGTCCTACAGTCGCTTTAATTGAGGCAATGTTGATACCAAAGTTCTCAAGCGTTGTTTTAATACGTGTCTGGTTTGCTTTTTGCTCTTCCATATCCACCTGATGATCTCCAACATCGTATTTTTTTAGTAAGTCGGTAGTCGGGTACCTGTATTGCGAAAGATCAAGTTTGGGATCGTACTCTCCCATTGACGAGCCATCATACACTTCGTCGTCTCCAGTAGGAACATCTATAGTAAATAACACATCATCTACCACTTCCGACGGCCGGACCGGTTCTGCAAAACTCTCGTAAACCTCCTCTCCCTGAGGCACATTAATCTCGAAGGAATCTTCTTCAATGGCGTCTGCATAGGTAAGACGAACAGTTTTTTCGGCAGGAGCTTTGTTTTCAAATTGAGATTCGGCCTCCTCCAACTCCTTCTCCGTATCAAATTCGGCAATTAAGTCTCCGGATTCTTCTTCTACAGATTCCGACAAAGTTGATTTCTTTTTGTCAAAATGTCGTTTGAACCAAGAGAAAGAGAGTAACTTCTGAAGAAATGGAATTGTCCTCTTACTACAAAAGACAGCTATAATAAGAAAGGTTCCCAAAATAAAAAGGAAAGTCCCGGGTACCCCTATATTGTTAATCATTTTTTCGGAAAGGTAATATCCATGTTGCCCCCCCAGATAAATAAAAGTGTCTTCATATCCTTTTAAAAAGACAAAAGCAAAAAACAGAGATCCCCAGATCAATAACGTAGCACTGAATATAAAACGTCTTAGTAACGATACATTGTTTAGATTCATCAGCTTGGCTCCCAAGGATCCTAAAAAGAATAGAATGACAAAAGAGGAGATTCCAAACCAGCGATTCATTAGTAAATCAGCTAAATACGCGCCTCTCACTCCCGTCCAGTTTGAAACAGAACCCTTGTTCAACACTAAATCACCTAATGGTACATTGTCAATTTTACTTTGATCGATCCCTCCTGTAAAGAAAAAGGATATAAGTGAAAGGCCTACATATACAGTAACAAAGGATATAATCAGCCCGCTTATAAAACGGGTACGTTCATTGGTAAAGAACTCCTTTAGTAAAGTAAAGAAACCAGGTGTAACAGTTGTTTGCTTCGTATTGCTCTTTTTTGCCATAAAATTCTAAATTAAGAGATCTATTTTATCTCACAATGCAAAAGTAATAAAAACAAAGTGTGATAGGGAAATAATTATTTCCTATTTTTGCAAATTATATTTAGACGTTGAACGAACAAGAGCGTATGGAGAACGAAAACAGTCCTGTTTATAACAGGAATACCATTGAATTTGTAACAGTTGCACTTGAGTTCTGTTCTTTTGTTGAATCTGCAGGTAAATTATCCAGTTTTGAATTTACAGACAAGGCAACCAAATTATTGCCTCTGCTCTATATTAAAGCTTCACTTTTACCTGAAATTGAAGAAACAGAGGAGATTGAACCCGAATTTACAGTTACTGAGGATATGTACGAATTGGTACGTAACCAAATTGCGACGCTACTAGGCGAAAGTGATACCTATCTGGAAACCTTTCATCCGGACATGCAATATAGTGACACCCCGATTGCGGCATTCATTTCAGAGAATCTTGCAGATGTATACCAGGATACAGGTAATTTCGTATCGGTTTTCAGGCAAGGGAATGAGGAGGTAATGGCTGAAGCTGTTGGATTATGTCGCGAAAACTTTCAGAAGTTTTGGGGTCAGCAATTATTAAACGCTCTGAAAGCTTTACACGCTATCAGATATGACGAGGAGAATAATTTAGCGATCAACGAGGAGGTATGATGGATTTTTTACAAACCATAAATAAAGAAGATTTGTCTCTGTTACCCATCGAGGAATTTCCTGGCAGGGTGATTGTTGTAGATACGGAAAGGGATACTGAAAAAGCAATATCTTATCTCTCTACATTCAAGGAAGTTGGTTTTGATACGGAGACCAGACCTAATTTTAAAAAAGGGCAGTCTAATAAAATATCCCTGATGCAAATATCAACGGAAGATACCTGTTTTCTTTTCAGGCTAAATCATATCGGGATTCCTGAAGCGTTGGAACAGTTTTTATCTGATGCGTCCATTCAAAAAATCGGGCTTTCATTAAGGGATGACTTTAATGCCATTCAGAAACGAAGCAAACTTGAGCCAAAAGGATTTCTGGATCTGCAAAATTATGTTGGAAAGTATGGCATAAAAGACGCGAGTCTGCAAAAGATTTATGCAATCATTTTCAATAAAAAAATATCAAAGGGCCAACGTCTCAGTAATTGGGAAGCTGATATTTTGTCTGAAGGGCAAAAGAAGTATGCTTCATTGGACGCCTGGGCCTGCCTTAAAATTTACAAACAATTGAAAGCATTATAAATGAACTATTGTAAAGTTATTCTCAAACCCAAGAAAGAAGAATCGTTGTTGCGTTTTCATCCGTGGGTATTCTCGGGCGCGATACAATCCATCCAGGGAAAACCTGCCGAAGGAGACATCGTAGAGATTTTTGGATCAAACAACCAGTTTCTGGCATTGGGGCACTATCAAATAGGTAGCATTGCCGTACGCATACTCTCTTTCAAGCAAATACCTATCGATATCCATTTCTGGGTAGAGCGGATTGAAGTAGCTTATTCCATTCGGAAATCATTAGGTTTGGCTGGTACTGATTACAACAACACGTATCGTTTGATTCATGGAGAAGGGGATAATCTGCCTGGATTGGTAATTGATGTTTACGCTCATACAGCTGTAGTACAGGCACATTCCGTTGGAATGCATCATGCCAGATCAATCATAGTGGAAGCTTTGAAAAAGGTAATGGGAGAAAGCTTGCGTAATGTTTATTACAAATCCGAATCCACCTTACCTTTCAAGGCAAACCTGGGAACAGAGGATGGGTATTTATATGGCGGCGAAATTGAAGAAATAGCAGTCGAAAACGGATTGAAGTTTTATGTTGACTGGCTTAAGGGGCAGAAAACAGGCTTCTTTGTAGACCAACGTGAAAATCGTACGTTGTTACAACAATATGCGAAAGACAGATCTGTGCTTAACATGTTCTGTTACACCGGAGGCTTTTCTTTTTATGCCATGCGGGGCGGTGCAAAAGTGGTTCACTCGGTAGACAGTTCGGCCAGAGCTATTGCTTTAACAAATAAAAATGTGGAGGCTAATTTCCCAAATGACCCAAGACACGAGGCTTATGCCGAAGATGCCTTCAAATATTTGGAAAAAATGGGCAGCAATTACGACTTGATCATTCTGGACCCTCCAGCTTTCGCAAAACATAAGGATGTTTTACGTAATGCTCTGCAAGGATACAGAAAACTTAATGCGATTGCCTTTGAGAAAATTAAACCAGGCGGTATCATCTTTACCTTCTCCTGCTCTCAGGTTGTAAGCAAAGAGAATTTCCGTTTGGCTGTATTCAGTGCGGCAGCTCAATCGGGCCGTAACGTACGGATATTGCATCAGCTTACTCAACCAGCCGACCATCCTATAAACATCTATCATCCCGAAGGTGAATATCTTAAAGGTTTAGTGTTGCACGTTGAATAATAATTCTGTTTGGGGTTCATATTTTTTATGAAGTTTGGAGCAGAAATATATATGGAAATATTTCTTTAATTCACAAAGAGATTGTAACTTTGTGTCGGTTCAAATAGAGATGGATTTTATTTCGTAAAACAATAAAAATTATTTATTATGTCTAAAGTAACAGTTGTTGGCGCCGGTAACGTAGGTGCTACATGCGCAAATGTTCTTGCATTCAATGAAGTAGCTGATGAAATTGTAATGCTTGATGTAAAAGAAGGCGTTTCAGAAGGTAAGGCAATGGATATGATGCAGACTGCTCAATTGCTTGGTTTCGATTCAACAGTAGTAGGTTGCACAAACGACTATGCTCAAACAGCCAATTCAGACGTTGTGGTTATCACATCTGGTATTCCACGTAAGCCTGGTATGACTCGCGAAGAGTTGATCGGCGTTAACGCAGGCATTGTTAAAAGCGTAGCTACCAACGTTCTTACATATTCTCCAAATGCCATCATCGTGGTTATTTCTAACCCTATGGACACAATGACGTATCTATCTCTTAAGTCGTTAGGTATTCCTAAAAACCGTATCATCGGTATGGGTGGTGCTTTGGATAGCTCTCGTTTCAAATATTATCTGTCTCAGGCTTTAGGTTGCAATGCAAACGAAGTTGAAGGTATGGTAATTGGTGGTCACGGTGATACTACTATGATTCCTTTGGCTCGCCTTGCTACTTACAAAGGTATTCCTGTAAGCGAATTGTTGAGTGCAGAAGAATTAGAAAAGGTAGTTAAAGCTACAATGGTAGGTGGTGCTACACTGACTGGTTTATTGGGTACATCTGCATGGTATGCTCCGGGTGCTGCTGGTGCTTTCGTTGTTGAATCAATCATCAAAAACCAGAAGAAACTTATTCCTTCTTGTGTTGCTCTTGAAGGCGAATATGGTCAAAACGACATCTGTATCGGTGTTCCAACAATCATTGGTCGCAATGGTGTTGAGAAAATCGTTGAAGTAGAACTTAATGCAGCCGAAAAAGCATTGTTCGTTGCCAGTGCAGATGCTGTACGCAAAACAAACGATGTATTGAAAGAAATCAATGTTCTTTAATTATCAGAACAGAATTTATACTAAAAAGGGAGGTGCATCAGCACTTCCCTTTTTTTATTTCATCCTGACATCTGCTCCCCACATTAATTTATCACGCAGGGTTTTATAGAATGTATGGTTGTATCGTTTGATAACCTTCGTTGTATAGTCGGCTTTGCTTATAATTAATTCGATGCCTGTAGGAAAAACTTCCGACCTGCCATCCAAGGCTATAAGGAAATTCTTACTTCTGCTTTCAACCCCTAAGGTTATAACATAAGTATCTGGTATTACCAATGGCCTCACATTAAGGCTATGGGGAGCAACCGGACTTAAAACCATGCTGTTACTTTGAGGAATGATTATTGGTCCGTTTACACTCATGGAATAAGCCGTAGAGCCTGTTGGAGTCGCAATTACAAGTCCGTCTGCTTCATAAGAGGCAAGATACTCATTATTCAATGAGGTATGGATTGTAATCATTGAAGAGGTATCTCTCTTTAAGATGGCAATTTCATTTAATGCGTAATTATAACCCCGGTATGCCCTTTCTTCTGTATGAAGCCGTAACAAGGTTCGCTCTTCAATTTTATAATAGTTTTTAAAAAGCTCTTCCAAGGTATCTTCCAATTCATTATTAGATACATCGGCCAAAAAGCCTAACCGCCCGGTATTAATCCCTAAAATGGGTATATCCTGCTTATTTACACGGGCCGCCGTACGTAGGAATGTTCCGTCTCCCCCTACACTCAATGCTACATCCAGGTCGAAATCATCATCAAACAACTCACCCTTAATGGGCGGACTGTAATTCAAAACATCCGTCAGAAAGATATGAAAACGATAATCCACATAAATTTCCGCCTCCTTTTCGATCAGTTTCTCAAAAAGCCGCTTAATCACATTTTGCTTTTCTTCCTGATATTCGCTCCCAAATACGCCAACTTTCATAGGGTGATAATTACATGTTGATGTAGTACATTAATTCGCTCATTCGCTGCTCAAGTAAATCGTCGACCATACCTTTTTTCATAAAATAAAAGAGAACAGTGTAGTTGAATCGTTCGAAACTACGTATAACAGGAGAAGCATCTTCCAAATCTATTTTAATTGAGATGATAAGTCTTCCCGTAATACTATCCATATGGGATAGCAAGCTCAACACATGGGCATGATTTGATTCAATAACGCGGGCAATATCTGAAAGTGAATAATCCTGCGGGAGCATCTCCAGCATAACGATACTTCCTTCTGATTCAGCATGCGTTGTATCAGACAATGCATTTAACAGACGATCGGCAGTGAGTCCGCCCATATATTCGCCAGTCTGAGATATCACCGGTAAAAAGCTCAATCTATATCTTGCAACAAGAGACAAGGCCTCAAGCAAATGGCCGTTTTCCGTTACTGATGGTGCAAAAACGACTGCCTCTCCAACCGTAGAATTACTACCGGTTAGAGACAACAATTCTTTTTCGGATACCAGACAACGATACAAACCATCCTCCGTAAGAGGAAGATGCTTGATTTTAAAGTCATCCATCAATCCTAATCCATATTCAACCGTATCAAAACTTTTTAACACGGGAATGTCTTTTGTTAAGAAATCTTTTACCAACATTGTTCTGTTAATTCCCTAAATACTATTAAATTTGCAGGAACTTTTTGCAAATGTAGCGAAAGAAAGAAGAAGAATATACAAACAATGACAAATTTAAGTGTAAATATTAATAAGGTTGCCACCATTCGTAATGCGCGTGGAGGTAATATGCCCAATATACTAACAGTTGCTCAGGACTGTGAGAAATTTGGGGCACAAGGCATAACGGTCCATCCTCGTCCGGACGAACGACATATACGATACTCGGATGTATACGGACTAAAGCCTCTTATTAAAACAGAGTTTAATATTGAAGGATACCCCTGCGAAAAATTCGTTGACCTCGTTCTTAAAGTAAAACCAACGCAAGTTACGTTGGTACCGGACAGTCCGGATGCAATTACATCGAATGCCGGATGGGATGTAAAATCCAATTTTGAACTTCTTAGCGAACTTGCAGATACATTTAATTCGAATGGCATCCGCACTTCAATCTTTGTAGGGACTGATCTTGAAAATATCTCGTTTGCTGCTAAAACAGGAGCCGACAGGATCGAATTATATACTGAGCCTTATGCTACAAACTATCCGATAAATAAAGAAAATGCTATCGCTCCGTTTATTGAAGCAGCTCAATATGCAAAAGGATTGGGATTAGGAGTTAATGCAGGTCATGACTTAAGCCTTGAAAATCTGGCATACTTCAGCAAATGTATTCCCTGGATAGAAGAAGTGTCCATCGGGCATGCACTTATCTGCGATGCCCTTTATTTTGGATTGCAACAAACAATTTCTCTTTACAAAGCCTGTTTACAGCAATAGGACTTTTAATTATTACTAAACCATAAAGTAGAAACACATGAGCATCTTACTTTCATTACAATCAGTAGCCTCTCAAACCGCAGAACAAATGCCTGATCTAACAGGTGTAACTGTTCCAACAGAAGCACAAATCAACATCATAGACCTTGCAATTAAAGGGGGATGGATTATGATCGTACTATTGGTACTATCATTAATTGCCACATATATTTTTATCCAACGGCTAATGGTTATCCGCCGCGCCGGAAAAGAGGATGAAACTTTTATGAATCGTATTAAAGACTATATACATGAAGGTAAAGTAGATTCTGCCTTAAAGTTATGCAGAAGTATGAATACACCTTCAGCACGGATGATTGAGAAAGGTATAAGCCGCCTGGGTCGTCCTATGAACGACGTACTTGTAGCGATTGAAAACGTTGGTAATCTGGAGATCGCCAAACTCGAGAAAGGGTTTCCTTTAATCGCGACTACTGCTGCCGGAGCCCCAATGTTAGGATTCTTAGGTACTGTTACAGGTATGGTACGAGCCTTTTTCGATATGGCTAATGCTGGTACGAACGTAGATGTATCTCTACTTTCAGGAGGTATTTATGAAGCCCTGGTTACTACTGTTGGAGGATTGGTTGTTGGTATTATAGCTTTATTTGCTTACAACTACCTGGTTTCGCAAGTAGATAATGTTGTAAACAAAATGGAAGCTCGTACCATGGAGTTTATGGATTTGTTGAACGAACCAGCTAATTAACTTCAACTATGGCATTAAAAAGAAGAACAAAAATAAATGAAAACTACAGTATGGCGTCGATGACAGATGTTATCTTCCTGCTGCTGATTTTCTTTATGATATCAAGTACTGTTGTAATTCCAAACGCGATAAAAGTCACACTGCCGCAATCACAAAAGCAGACTGCTGCAAAACCGCTTACCAGACTTACCATCGACGCGGGATTAAATTACTATGTTGCCTTTGGAAATCAACGGGAAGTACAGGTAAGTTACGATGAAATCACTCCCTTTTTACAGGAAAGCTATTCGAAGGAACCTGAGATGTTTGTGGCCTTGTATGCCGACGAAACGGTTCCTTATAAAGAGATTGTAAAAATTCTGAACATTGCGAACGCGAATAAATTCAAGATGGTGCTTGCTACCCGTCCGCAAAGATAAACAGGTATGAAATTTAATAAAGATGATCTATATAGCCTATTAGGTTCCGTTGGATTTCACCTGCTGATATTGTTGGTTTTATCGCTGACAATTCTTAGCACGGTAGTTCCGGAAGAGGATAGCGGTGTGCTGGTAAACTTCGGCAATGTTGACGAGGCCGCCGGTACATTCGAGCCGCTAAATACCGGGCAGGAGCCTATGGAAGAAACAACTCCCCCTCCACCACCTACGCCTGCTGTAGAAACAGCAAAAGAGGAACTTGTTACTCAGGATGTGGAAGAAAGCGTTGCTCTTGCAGAAGCAAAAAAGAAAAAGGAAGAACAAAGGAAGAAAGAGGAAGCCATCAAACGTGAACAGGATCGCATCCAAAAGGAAAAATTAGAACAACAACGCTTGGCAGATGCCCAACGTCAAAAAGAACTTGCAATCAAAAACAAAGTTGCCGGTGCTTTTGGAGCCGGTAGTGCCGCTGGTAGTAGTCAGGGTTCAGGAGAAACCGGATCTGGAAATCAGGGAAGTCCTTTTGGAAACTCAGACCACGGAGCAAACGATGGTGTAGGAGGTTATGGTTCGTTTTCACTGAATGGCCGTTCGATCGGCGCCGGTGGTTTACCTCGTCCAGCCTACACAATACAAGAAGAAGGCCGTATTGTTATAAACATAACAGTAGACCCGAAAGGAAATGTGATTTTTGCAGAAATTGGCAAAGGGACAAATATTGATAATGCCTCTATGAGAAAAAGTGCTCTGGAAGCAGCCAAAAGAGCTAAATTTAACAGTATTTCCGGAAGTAATAACCAAAGTGGAAGTATCACTTACCGATATTCACTTAGATAATTTGATTTAATATGAAAAAAGCAGTTGTTTTTATAGCCACAGGCTTTGAGGAGATTGAAGCAATCGGTACGATCGACGTATTGCGCAGGGGTGGTATTGATGTTACAATTTCTTCTATCACAGGATCTAAAACAATTACAGGTGCCCACGGGATCTCTATGAAATCGGATGTTCTATTCAATGAAATGGATTACAACGATTTTGATGCATTTATTTTACCCGGAGGAATGCCCGGAGCGACAAACCTGAATGCTCATGTTCCACTGAAAGAATTACTTATAAACCAATACAAAGAGGGTAAAGTTATCGCGGCCATATGCGCTGCTCCTTTGGTTTTGGGCGGTTTAGGTTTATTACGGGGCAAATCGGTGACCTGTTATCCCGGATTTGAGCCTAAACTTATCGAAGCCACTCCATCCGGAGGCCCGGTTGAAGTAGATGGCAATGTAATTACAGGCAAAGGTCCCGGACTTGTATTTCATTTTGCACTATCCATACTTAAAGTTCTTAAGGGAGATGCTGTTGCAGAAGAAGTTGCATCCGGTTTACTGCTGTAATACAGATACGAATTTTTGTCAGTACTTATAGTCCAAAAAGTATATACTTATTCCCAAAAAAGTATATACTTTTTGTATTAAAAGATATATCATTTTTAAACCAGTCCCCTAAGGATTCATCGGAGTTAAATAATTTAAATAATTCACCTTAAGAAATGATTGCTTAGTGTATTAAAAAACTTTTGATAACTTTGTAATCCGTTTAGATTTTGTATTTGATCCCGGGACTTATTACAGATTAGAAATCCGCCATAAAGTTATGGATGCAATAAATAAAACAAGTTAACCATATTCTATTTGCTATTATGAACCGAATTTCTTTTCAATTTTCATGTTTACTGATATACTTTTGTTGCATCAGTATTACAAGCAGTGCCGCAGGTACTAAAAAGCAGTCCACTGTAGAACAAGTAAAAATCAGCGGGTACATGGGTAGCCGTATTGATGCCTGTATTACCCATCGGGTAAAGACGCAAGACGTTGATCATCTGGTAAAGCCATTTACATCCAGGAATGAAAGCCGTTTGTGGCAAAGTGAATTTTGGGGTAAGTGGATACAAGGAGCCATTGCGTCTTATCGATATACCAAAGATCCTGAACTTCTTTCTATCATACAAAAAGCGGTAACAGATTTATTAAAAACTCAGACTGCCGATGGATATATCGGGAACTATTCTCCGGATCATCAGCTTGAACATTGGGATATTTGGGGACGCAAATATACTTTGCTTGGATTACTGGCTTACTATGACATTAGTAACGACAAGCAAGTGCTGAATGCTGCGATAAAGATGACAGACCATCTTATTAAACAACTAAAGGATAGCGGAAAAAGTATTGTAAAAACAGGGAACTACAGAGGCATGCCCAGTAGTTCGTTTCTGGAACCGGTCATGTTCCTCTATAATCGTACTGGAGAGGACCGATTTCTTTCTTTTGCCAAATATATTGTGCAGGAATGGGAGACGCCCGATGGTCCTCAACTTATAAGCAAAGCGCTTGATGATATTCCTGTTTCCCAGCGCTTCCCCTCCCCCGCTACCTGGTGGTCGTGGGACAACGGACAAAAGGCGTACGAAATGATGTCGTGCTATGAAGGTTTGCTCGAATTATATAAAGTTACAGGCAATCCGTTGTATATATCGGTTGTAGAAAAAAGCGTTGCCAATATAATTAAAGACGAAATCAATATTGCCGGCTCGGGCAGTGCATTTGAATGTTGGTATGGAGGAGGCACAAAACAAGATCAGGCAACCTTTCACACGATGGAGACTTGTGTAACCTTTACATGGATAAAGCTTTGCAGTACGCTGCTCTCTCTTACCGGCAATACGATTTACGCCGATCAAATAGAAAAAACAACCTACAACGCGTTGTTTGCATCCATGAAAGACGATGCATCCGAAATTGCCAAATACAGTCCGCTTGAAGGATGCAGGCACAAAGGGGAAGAACAGTGCGGAATGCATATAAACTGTTGTAACGCCAACGGTCCCCGAGCCTTTGCTCTACTCCCCCAGGTAGCCTATCAGGTAAAAGAAAACCGCATCAACGTAAATTTATTTACTACATCGGAATTAAAGACCCGACTAAACGGAACGCAGCAGGTCTACATCAAACAAAACACTAATTATCCGGTTGATGGAAATATTGAAATGGAAATTATCCCGGAAAAAAGCGCCCGATTTACGATAGGCATACGTATACCCGCCTGGAGCAACCAGGTATCATTGGCAGTTAACGGACAGGAAGTAACAGACATTACAAGAGGATGCTACTATTTGCTGGACCGTACATGGATTAAAGGAGACAAGATTACACTTACGTTGGATTTACGTGCCAAACTCGTTCAATTAAATAATAGCCAGGCTATTCAACGGGGACCGATTGTCCTTGCCCGCGACAGTCGGTTTATAGATGGTGATGTAGACGAAGCAATAAAATTTCTACCTAAAGAAGGCTATATTACATTGGAGCCCGAAAATCAGACATCGCCTTTTGCGTGGATGAGTTTTACCACTTCAGCGATAACTGGAACAAACATGGAAGAGGCCGGAGCAGTCAGAAAGATTCACTTTTGCGATTTCTCGTCTGCTGGAAATACCTGGTCTGAGTCCGAAAGATACCGGGTATGGCTGCCAAAACCTCTCAATGTTATGCATTCTGAGTACTCCAACTATTAATTCGTAGACAAAACAAATACAAAAAAAAGACAATCTTATCTTCGGGAATACAACTAAAGAAATCTAGCTGTATATTTGCTGTGACTTGTAAGTTTTGCAGACATTATTATTTTAATTTATTCATTATTAAATTATTCAGTTTATGAAAAAGATTAAATGGTATGCTTACATGTTGCTGGTTATGGGTACGTTTATGGTATCGTGTTCGGATGATGAGAATTCGGCGAATAAACAAACCGAAGTTAAGTTCTACCTTACAGATGCACCGACTTCAGAAAATTACAAAGCTGTTAATATAGATATTAAAGAAGTAAGATATTCTATTGACGGCGAAACTTGGGAAAATCTGCCAATTACTGAGGCTACATACAATTTATTAGATTTTACGAACGGAAAAGATACATTACTTTCAAATATCACATTATTGGAAGGTGAACATATCTCGCAAATCCGATTGATCCTTGGTGACGACAATGAACTGGTTTTGGAAGATGGAACTGTAGTTCCTATTACTACACCCAGTGCTCAGGAGTCTGGACTTAAATTTAATGTACAAGAAAACATTGTAACGAGCAGCGGGTATGCAGTGATGATCGATTTTGATGCATCCAAATCAATTGTAAAAAAAGGAAATGGAGGTTATTCTCTTAAACCGGTTATCAGAGCATATGTTGTTGAAAATACAGCAGCAGTTTATGGTAACATCCTTCCTGCTAAAGTTCCTTATCATGTTTTCACGGTTGCCGGTCAGGATACAATATCCGCAATTTCCGACACAACGCTAAACAACTACTTTATGCTACACGGTTTAAAGACAGGTACCTATAAAGTAGAATTCCATTCTTTGGATTCCGATATCGTGCTCTTCTCGACAAATGTCGACGTATTTGGAGGCACAAACAAAGATCTCGGAATCATCAATCTAGCTCAGTAACAACACATTTTATGCCCTTCCAATAATCCGGAAGGGCATATCTATTTTACACTATTTCTTTTCTATCCTATTTTTTTCTCTTTGTTTTACCTTTAAATAAAAAGACATGAAAAAGTACATCGCAGAAATGATTGGTACGATGGTCCTCGTCCTTATGGGATGCGGGAGTGCAGTAATTGCCGGAGGGGCAGCTGAAGCTGTTGGAAGCGGCGTTGGAACACTTGGTGTCGCAATTGCCTTCGGGCTCTCTGTGGTAGCAATGGCTTATGCCATTGGCGGAATATCTGGTTGTCATATCAATCCAGCCATTACTTTAGGGGTTTTACTGGCCGGAAGGATAAAAGCTAACGAAGCTGTCTTATACATGCTTTTTCAGGTGATCGGAGCACTATTGGGATCGTTTATCCTATTATCAATCTCATCCGGAATGGGCTTAAGTGGCTATGGAGCAAACAGCTTTGCCGAAGGGAATCTCATTCCGGCCTTTATTGCTGAAACCGTATTCACCTTTATCTTTGTTTTAGAGGTTCTTGGAGCCACAAGCAAAAAATCCCCCGAAGGATTTGGAGGACTGGCAATCGGACTTACTTTGGTTTTAATCCACATTGTGTGTATTCCAATAACCGGGACTTCAGTAAATCCGGCACGAAGTATAGGTCCGGCTTTAGTTGGAGGAGGAATCGCATTAACGCAGTTATGGCTTTTCATTGTTGCACCTTTTATAGGAGCAGCCATCTCAGCCATTGTCTGGAAATACTTCGAAAGCAATGAAAAAGCGGTAAAATAATGACTACTTCAATTAGCGATATTCTTAATAAGAGAATATGTGGCAATGAATGAAGTAAGACCGCTATCTTAAACACCCGATCTATTCCCCGTCACGACTTTCATGCATGCGGGAAATCGGGTGTTTAAAATTTTGTACAATGCAAGACAAATGAGAATTATAAGAACAGGAGCACCCCAATAAATTAACAATAGCACCAACTCCGAATGTGGAAACTGTAAAACAGCAAGTTTCTTTATCAGTTTTAAGCCGGGCTCATGCATTGCAAAAACGAAAAAACTGGCTGAAGAAAGTGTGTTATTTACTTTCATCCCCCTTTTTAACCAGATGGATACAACCGAAATCAAACAGATTCCTCCTACTACAACAGTCGCTTTATGTAAGTAGACAGCATATGGTTGATCCATAAGAAAGAGATCACTGATTGCCATTAACGGGTATAGTAGGACTACGGGATAACATATCTTACCGAAAACCTGCGTAAAATCAGTCTTACTTATGCTAAAAAAAGCTCCTGATCCAAAAAAGAACAACGAACTCAATAGAAACAGATTATAAGGCAATCTATCTTCAAATAGCCAAAGAACCCCTAAAAGAAGAATTCCGTAAACTTTAGTGTTCCGTATAAAATAAAAAATCAAAGGAGCAGCCACTACAAGAATTATAAGATCTCTTAAGAACCAAAATTGGTAGTTGATTGGAAAATCACTGCCAATGCCAAAAGCATGTAAATAATCAACCACAGAGAAATCGGCAATCCGTTCTTTTTCTCCAGAAAACAGGGCATTGATATCTGGTATTTTCTGAACAAAGTAGTATAGCGCTAACAGGAATATATTCCATATCAGATACGGGATAAGAAGGGACTGTATCCGACTTTTTACCTTTCTTGTATAGGTAATGCCATTGAAATCAGTTTTATAATAAAACAGAAAACCGGAAAAAAAGAAAAAAAGAGGGACAGATACTCTGACTAGAATATTAGAAACGAATTCATTCACGACATAGAAAACCGGATAATCTGAGGCCGTTATATTAACAAAATCTGAAGACAGATGGGCGTGAATAAAGACAACGCCTACTATCAATGGGAATCTAAGAAAATGGATGGTATCCGATTGCAAATCCGAATGTGACATTCCTCTGTTATTTATTCGTTGATGGTAATTAATATAACGCAGATTACGCTGTTTTAGTCTTATTCCAATAAAAAGGAATAAAGATGTGTATATAGAGAAAGCATAAAAACGCAAAAGGCGATTCCACAAAGAGAATCGCCTTTGACTATAACATACAGGATTAAATCATATATAAGTACAATAAAAGATTTTTACAAATTCCTTTCAATTACTTTCTGAATGGAGTCTTCACCACAGTTGCTTTCAGACTTCTGTTTCTAACCTTAATAAAGATTTCGGTACCTACTTTAGCAAACTCAGGTTTGACATATCCCATACCAATTCCAGATTTAAGAACAGGCGACATTGTTCCTGATGTTACAACGCCGATAATCTGATCGTTTGCATCAGCAATTTCATATCCGTGACGAGGAACTCCTTTGTCGGACAATTCAAAAGCACACAACTTGCGGGTTACTCCTTCAGTTTTTTGCTTTTCAAGATAAGCCCGGTTCGTAAAATCTTTACCATCCGCAAACTTGGTAATCCAACCCAGTCCGGCTTCAATAGGAGAAGTAGTATCGTCCAGATCGTTACCATACAAGCAGAATCCCATTTCCAAACGAAGTGTATCTCTTGCACCCAGACCAATAGGTTTAATGCCTTCCGGTTTGCCTGCTTCAAATATGGCATTCCAAATCTTCATGCCATCCTCATTGTAAAAGTAAAGCTCAAAACCTCCGGCACCGGTATAGCCTGTATTCGAAATAATCACATTCTTACATCCGGCAAATTCACCAGTTGTAAAGCTATAATAAGGAATTGCCGAAAGATCGACCGAAGTAAGCCGTTGCAGCACTTCAGTAGCCTTTGGTCCCTGTATGGCAAGCTGGGCAGTACGATCCGAAGAGTTTTCCAATTCTGCTCCCACGCTATTATGAGATACACACCAGTCCCAATCCTTAGCTATATTTCCGGCATTTACAACCAACAGATATTTTTCGGGCTCATAATGATATACCAGCAAGTCATCTACTATACCACCCGTTTCATTTGGGAAACAGGTATACTGTGCTTTGCCCAAGGGCAAAACGGAAGCATCATTGGATGTGATACCCTGAATAAATTCGAGAGCTTTCGGTCCTTTCACCCAAAACTCACCCATGTGAGATACATCAAAAACTCCTACCCCGTTACAAACGGTAAGGTGTTCGTCGATAATTCCGGTATACTCGATAGGCATGTTAAAACCGGCAAACTCATGCATCTTGGCTCCAAGAGCAATGTGCACATCGGTAAATGGCGTTGTTTTCATGTTATATGTAATTTAAGATTTCTGAGCGGTTAACTCAGTTATTTTAATGATAGTTTCCATACTTTTCTCCAGCGATTTTACAGGCAGGAATTCATACCTGCCATGGAAGTTAAGTCCCCCGGCAAAGATATTAGGGCATGGTAATCCCATAAAGGATAAACGAGCTCCATCCGTTCCTCCGCGTATAGGTTTCACTAAAGGCTTAACACCTACGGCAGTCATCGCCTCAAAGGCTATATCGATAATGTGCTTTTGAGGCTCCACTACTTCACGCATATTATAATACTGATCCCGTATTTCCAAGCGGGTACTTTCGGGATGCATTCCATTCATACGGTCCACCAACAATTGTAGGAGCTGCTTTTTCTGTTCGAACAAGTTCCTGTCATGATCGCGTACTATGTAAGAAAGCGTAGCTTCCTCTACCGAGCCGGTCATATTTGTGAGATGGAAAAATCCTTCATAACCGGTTGTATTCTCAGGTCTTTGAGCAGAAGGAAGCCAAGAAGCAAAATCAAGGGCCAACAAAGAGGCATTCACCATTTTATCCTTTGCATATCCGGGATGAACATTAAGACCTTTAAAGATTATTTTAGCTCCGGCAGCATTAAAGTTTTCAAACTCCAGCTCTCCTATTTGTCCGCCGTCAATGGTATACCCCCATTGGCAACCAAATTTTGCCACATCAAAATGATCGGCTCCCTGACCAATCTCTTCATCCGGAGTAAAGCCGATGCGAATCTTTCCGTGTTTTATTTCCGGATGCTCCTTAAGATATTGCATTGCCCCCATAATGGCTGCCACTCCGGCTTTATCGTCGGCTCCAAGCAATGTTTTCCCATCAGTAACAATCAGTTCCTGTCCTACGTAGTCGTTCAACTCCGGAAACATAGCCGGCGAAAGAACAACATTATCCTCTTTATTCAAGATAATATCTCCTCCCTGATACGAAACGATACGTGGATTCACGTCTTTGCCGGACATATCCGGACTTGTATCCAGGTGAGCGATAAAACCGATGACAGGAGTTTCTTCACTATCCGTATTAGCCGGCAATGTGGCCATAACGTACGAATGTTCATCAATTGAGATATCTTCCAGTCCCAAAGCCTCAAGCTCATTTACCAATGCTTCGGCAAAAACCCGTTGCCCCGGCGTACTGGGAGTTGTTCCTGTCTCTTCGCTCGATTTTGTATCGAACGTTACGTATTTCAAAAATCTGTCTGTTACTGTTAGTCCCATAATATATGTATTTAAAAACAGCTTGAGCCGTCGTAACAATGCGTACAAACGCACTCTTTAGGCAAGCCGATGGATTCAATTAAATCTTCAACTGTATTGAATTTAAGAGTGGTTATATTAAGTTTCTCCCGGATACATTCCACCAGTTTGTTATACTGTTCGCTGCCAGTAGTCGAATATTTATCCAGGTCTTTGTTTTCATCACCCTCCAGTTCTTTAACAATTCGGCGGGCAATAAGTTCGAGATCCGATTTAGAAGCAGAGAATCCGAGGAAGGGACACGAGTACATAATAGGAGGACATCCGATACGCATGTGAACCTCTTTAGCTCCATAACCATAAAGAATATTTACGTTGTCGCGTAACTGAGTACCCCGAACAATCGAATCATCACAAAAAACAACTCTTTTATCTTTAAGAAGCTGGCGATTAGGTATAAGTTTCATTCTAGCCACCAGATTTCGTACCATCTGATTGGATGGAGTAAAACTTCTTGGCCATGTGGGTGTATATTTTACAATGGCACGACGGTAAGGAATCTGCTTTCCTTCGGCATAACCCAAAGCCATTCCGATACCTGAATCAGGAATACCGGAAACATAATCGGCCTCCACATTGTCTTTCTTTGCCATGGCCCTTCCGCTTGCAAAGCGAACATGATCAACGTTCACTCCTTCGTAATCGGAAACCGGATAACCATAATAGACCCATAGGAAGGAACAAACCTGCATCTTTTCATTTGGTTTGCGAAGCTGCGTCATTGTGTCGGGGGTAAGAAAAACAACCTCACCGGGGCCTACATTATATTCGAGTTCAAAATCAAGATTCGGAAAACTGCAAGGCTCACTTGTAGCCGCATATGCCCCCTCTTTCTTCCCAATAAGCAAAGGTGTACGCCCCCATTTATCCCGGGCAGCAATCAATCCCTCTTCCGTAAGAATCAGCATCGTACAAGAACCTTTTATTTTCTCGTAAACCAGTTCTATTCCCTCAACAAATGTTTTTCCCTGGGATATCAATAAAGAAATCAACTCCGTCTGATTAGTCATACCCGAACTCAATTCGGAAAAGTGGCATCCCTTTAACAGAAGCTCGGTTTCAAGCTCCTTCATATTATTAACTTTGGCTACGGTAACCAAAGCGTATTTACCCAAATGAGAATTAACAAAGATAGGTTGCGCATCCGTGTCGCTTATAATCCCGATTCCGGAATTACCTTCAAACTTATTCAATTCACTTTCAAACCGGGTTCTGAAGTAAGAGTTTTCCAGGTTATGAATCGACCGGATAAAAACACCGTTATTATTTGTAACCATCCCGCCTCTGCGAGTTCCTAAGTGAGAATTATAGTCTGTGCCGTAAAAAAGGTCTGTAGCACAAGCCGAATTAGAAATTGTTCCAAAAAAACCACCCATTGTCTTTTGTTGTTTACGATTATATAGGTCACAAAGGTAATTAAAATCGGTTTAGAGCAAATGTAAATCGAATGAATAATACAATTCTTTTTTCAACAAAAACGTTCTCTTAAATTAAAAAAAAACATGTTCATTCACCGTTAAGCCTCATTCTGATCTGGATCAGACAATCTAAACATCTAAAGCCCAAAGTATGTTTTATAAGTAAATATCCACGCTACTTATTATATCCTGTTTTGAAGAAAATATAGTTCAAACTATTTTTATTGCATTTATTTTCTTTTGGAAATTTGTTTGTATTAAAATAATATATATCTTTGCAACATATTTCTAGTAGATAATATTATCTAAAGAAATTTTAATAAGGAAATAAACAATAATTGAATATCAAACAATGAAACGAGCAGGAGAAATACTAAAAGAACAGGTATTAGCCATCATCGGAATAATACTTGGAGCCATAGGCGGATACCTTTACTGGCATTACATCGGATGTGTTAGCGGGACGTGTCCCATTACCTCTTCGCCCATAATGAGCACAATCTGGGGAGCTTTACTGGGTGGTTTACTGTTAAGCATGTTCAAAAAAGATAAAAAGGAATCAAAATGAGACTATCCAAATTACGTAAGGCTGGTCTGTTTGCAGCAGCGATAATGTTATCATATACATTAAGTGCGCAGACCGAAGTTCGCAAACTTCTATTAAATGAAGCCATTCAACTGGCAGAAGAAAACAACAAGACATTGAAAGAGTCGGAGTTGAACAAGAACATTGCCTCCGAAAAATATAATCAGTCGGCTGCCATTTTTATGCCTCAGGTAGATTTATCCTATACAGCCTTGTTTACAGACAACCCCTTGAATGCATTCGGATTCAATCTGCAACAGGGAATCGTAACAGCAGCCGACTTTAATCCGGCCACTCTTAATAATCCGAATATGACCAAAGACTTTAGTCCGAAAGTTGAAATGATGATGCCTCTGGTTAATCCGGATCTTATCTATCAGCGTAAGGCGGCTAAAAAAGGGAAAGAAATCGCCGGATTACAGCAGGTGCGAACCACCGAATATGTAGCCTTTCAGGTAAAGCAAGCTTACATGGAACTTGCTTTGGCATACGAAGCCAGGGAGGTGATAAGCCGGGCGTTGGCAACCTCTGCCGAAGGATTGAAAAGAGCGCAGGCTTTTTATGACGAAGGGTTGATTCAGCGCACCGACTTATTAGATGCACAAGTATTTAACAGCAAGTTGGAAACCGATTTATCGCAGGCAACAAACTCTATCAAGGATATCTCTGATAAGTTGAGCCTGATTATGGGAACGGAGACAGGTGTACAATATTCAGTGGATAAAATTACCGAAACGGCTGCTTCCGAGTATGCATATAACGATCACAGAACCGACTTTGTTGCCATGAGTAAAGCCATCGAAGCGCAGACATTCATGAGGCAATCGGCAAAAATGAATTTTCTTCCTAAGCTGAATGCTTTTGGAAGTTACCAGTACAATGACTCCAGGTTTGCCGAATTCGACAAAGTCAGCTATCTGGTGGGCGTTAAGTTATCATGGAATATTTTTAACGGAATGCGCGATAAGCGGACCATCCATATTGCCAATTACGAGATACAAAAGCTGACAAATCAGCTTGAACAGCAAAAAGACGAGGCAAAGGCCGAACTTATGAAAAGTACCCGTGCCCTGGAGACCCTCAGACTGGAGACAACTAAAAACGAGCAGATGGCAGAACAGGCAAAAGAAGCCTTACGTATCCTGCAAGACAGATATGAAGAGGGACTGGTATCTACCACAGATCTGCTCCGTTCGCAAACTCAATTGGCGCAGACAGAGCTGGCATTAGCACAATCTGTATTCAAAAGAAACGTCACGAAAGCCTATATCGAATTATTAACAGAAACAAATCGTAAATAAATAAAGCCATATATCGTATGAAAAAGATGAGATCAATCCTATCAATCATTGCAGGAATAGCCGCACTAGGTATTGCAACCTCCTGTTCGTCGGATGCAGAGCGGAAGCAAACTTCCACAGCCGTAAAGGTAACTACGGTCAACCCCACCGTGCAACAGAACGACGGAATCGTAGCCAACGGACAAGTTCGTTCGCTTGATGTAGCCAATATCGGCACGCGTATTATGGGAACGGTAAACAAAGTACATGTACGTGTGGGACAAAAGGTGGCTAAAGGCGCCCCGCTGGTATCCATTCAGGACGACGAACTGGCAGCTAAAGAAGGTCAGACCAGCGCTATGATTGCCGAAGCCAAGGCTGCTTTGGAGATTGCCGAAAAAGATTACAAACGCTATCAAACCTTGTTTGAAAAGAAAAGCGTATCTCGCAAGGAGCTGGAAAACGTAACCCTCAATTACCAATCTATACAGGCCAAATACAATGCAGCGCTTAATATGCAGAAAGAGGTTGCCGCCCACAGGGGATACACTCAACTCAGAGCCCCCTTCGATGGCGTAGTTACACAGGTCAGCGCCGACAATGGCATGCTTGCCAGTCCGGGTATGCCTCTTGTTGTTATTGAGAAACCCGGAACGCTGGAAGTCATCGCCAGTGTTACCGAAAGTGATATCCCATATATCTCTGAAGGGATGCAGGCACATATCACCGTCAAATCAATGAACAAAACCTTTGCAACCACCGTTCGCGAGAAGAGTCCCTCGTCCACCACTACCGGCGGTCAGTATATAATCAAGTTATCCCTTCCCGATTCGGTGAAGACAGGTGTATATACCGGGATGTATGTTCATGTGTTTATTCCGGTGGCAAAGAAAGAAACAGCTTCCAAAGGATTGCTTATCCCGCAATCGGCCCTTATTGAAAAAGACCAGTTGAAAGGAGTTTATATCGTTACAACCGACAATAAGGCACTGCTCCGCTGGGTACGTTTGGGAAAACAATGGGGCGACCAGGTGGAAGTTCTTTCGGGTCTGAGTCCTCAGGACAAAGTAGTTACCTCTTCCCAGGGTAGATTGTATAACAGTTGTTTAATAGCAGAATAAGGATATGAGTAACAGACAAGGATTATCAGGATCGATAGCAGGAGCTTTTTTACAAAGTAAATTGTCTATTCTGCTTATGGTAGCCTTCCTGCTTGTTGGGATATTCAGCACCATGCTGATTCCCCGGGAAGAAGAACCTCAGATTGAAGTTCCGGTAGCAGATATATTTATCGGCATGCCCGGTGCTACTCCCCAGGAGATGGATTCACGCGTGGTTGCCCCACTTGAAAAGATAATATCCAACATAAAAGGGGTCGAATATGTATACTCCAATGCCATGCACGACCAGGCCATGCTTACCGTACAGTTTTACGTAGGCGACAACCTGGAAAACTCACTCGTGTTGCTTTACAACGAACTGATGAAGGGTATGGACAAAATGCCCGAAGGTGCCACCATGCCCCTTATTAAAACCCGTTCGATCGACGATGTGCCGGCTCTTTCTCTCACGTTGTGGAGCGAAAACTACAGCGACTATAGTCTGAAGCAACAGGCCGAAGTACTGCGCAGCGAACTTAAAAAGATACCGGACGTATCGTATGTAGACATTCTGGGCGGACGAAGCCGTCAGGTGAAGGTTACGGTGGATAAAGATAAGATGGCCGGCAATAACCTAGATTTCACATCGGTTGCCAACTACATCAAGGGATCCAACATGCAGATGCAGGCAGGTAAGTTATATGCCAACAACGAGATGTTTACGGTTGAGACGGGAAACTTCCTGAATTCGGCCGACGATGTGGCAAACCTCATTGTTGGGATGAACAACAATCAACCAGTCTACATGCACCAGATAGCCACTGTAGAGGAAGGTCCGGAGAATCCTTCGCAATACGTCTCCTTTGGATACGGCAAGATTGAATCCGGCAAATCGGAACAATTCCCTTCGGATTACGAAGCGGTAACCCTTGCCATCTCCAAAAGACAGGGAACAGACGCCATGAAGTTGTCGGATAAGATCCTGGAAAAGGTAGATCATCTTAAAACGGAGCTGATTCCATCCGACGTACAGGTTAGCGTAACGCGCAACTACGGCAATACAGCCTCACATAAAGTTGACGAGCTGTTGTTGCACCTGTTCGGCGCAATTATTGCGGTTACATTGTTTGTAATGACCGCCATGGGATGGCGCGGGGGACTGGTGGTATTTCTATCCGTACCGGTAACCTTTGCTCTTACACTGTTTGCCTACTACGCGATGGATTATACCCTCAACCGAATCACGTTATTCGCCCTCGTGTTTGTAACCGGGATTGTGGTGGACGACTCCATCATAATTGCCGAGAACATGCACAGGCACTTCAAGATGAAGCTGTTGCCCTTCCGTCAGGCTGCTCTGTTTGCCATAAACGAAGTGGGTAACCCAACCATTTTAGCAACCTTTACCGTTATTGCCGCCGTTCTGCCCATGGCATTCGTGTCGGGTTTAATGGGACCGTATATGAGTCCGATGCCCATCGGTGCCTCCATCGCCATGGCATTCTCTTTGTTAGTTGCCTTAACCATCACCCCTTACCTGGGTTACCTGTTCTTACGTGAGAAGGATAAAAAGAGCTCTTTGTCTAACGAAGATAAAGTAGGTTCCGGCGTAGTGGTTGAAGAAAACAAGGAGCAGACCGAAGTACAACAAGGCAAAGTATACCGCCTCTATGAGAAGTTGGTATCACCCATGCTGGAATCAAGGAAATTGCGCTGGGGATTTATGATCGGTACAACCGTGTTGCTATTGATATCCATGTCGTTCTTCTACTTCAAGCTGGTACCTGTAAAGATGTTGCCTTTCGACAATAAGAATGAGTTTCAGGTGGTGATCGATATGCCTGAAGGAACGTCGCTGGAGCAAACTGCTGCAGTAACCAAGGAGATAGCTGCTTTTGTAGCGAATCAGGAGAATGTAATAGATTACCAGACCTATGTGGGTACATCGGCCCCCATCAGCTTTAACGGGTTGATGCGTCACTACGACTTGCGTAAGGGAGATAATGTGGCAGACATCCAGGTAAACCTCACCGATAAAGGAGAGCGTTCTATCCAGAGTCACGACATAGCCAAGAAGATGCGTAAACCTATCCAGGACATCGCCCGCAAGTACAATGCCAATGCCAAAGTGGTGGAAGTTCCTCCCGGTCCCCCGGTATTATCTACCCTGGTAGCCGAGATTTACGGTCCGGATTACGAAACACAGATCCAGCTGGCCCGACAGGTAAAAGATATCTTTGCCAAAACCACCGATGTGGTGGATGTAGACTGGATGATGGAAGACGATCACGACCGTTACCGCTTTGAGGTTGATAAGGAAAAGGCTATGCAAAGAGGCGTAGTACCCGCTATGGTTACCGCCAATATCCGCGCAGCATTGTCCGGTATGCCCGTAGGTATAATGCACGATGCCCAGGCAGAGAACCCGGTTAACATCGTACTGCAGCTTTCGGATATGGATAAAGCCAGCATTGAGGAGATAAAGAATATCAAGGTGATCAACCAGATGGGCCAACCGGTTGCCATTGGCGACATTGCCGTGGTAAAGAAGGAGTTGAAAGAAAAGAGCATTGCCCGTAAAAACCAGAAGCGTGTGGTGTACGTTACCGGAGATATGGCCGGAGCATTGGAAAGTCCGGTTTATGCCCTGATGAATATGAACAAGGAACTGGAAAAGGTGCAATTGCCCGAAGGATACAGTCTGACTGTACTGAACAGCGAACAGCCTGAAAACGAAACGGATTACTCCCTGAAATGGGACGGCGAATGGCAGATTACCTACGAAGTGTTCCGCGACCTGGGTATAGCCTTCCTGGTGGCCATCATCATTATCTACATGCTGATAGTGGGCTGGTTCCAGAGCTTCTCCTCTCCCATCGTGATGCTTGCAGCCATTCCCCTCTCGCTGATCGGTATCATATTGGGTCACTGGATTATGGGAGCATACTTTAGCGCCACCTCTATGATCGGGTTTATTGCTCTGGCCGGTGTGATGGTACGTAATTCGCTGCTGCTGATCGACTTTATAAACATTCGATTGAAGGAAGGTGTTCCTATCAAGCAGGCCATCATCGAATCGGGGGCTGTACGCAGCATACCCATTATCCTTACGGCCGGTACGGTGGTTATCGGTGCGATTGTTATACTGTTCGACCCCTTGTTCCAGGGACTGGCTATCTCGCTGATGGGAGGAACCATCACCTCTACGCTTCTAACGCTTGTGGTTGTTCCTTTGTTATATTATAAACTGGTACGTAACAAGTACGCCGATAACGAAAAAAAATAAACTGCATATGAAACTAATCGTGGTTATGTCGGTCGAGGATGTGAAAGATTCCATCCTCGCCATTCTTCAGAAAGCTTCCGTGCCGGTATTAAGCATGGTCGACACCAAAGGCATGAAGCCTGCCGTATCGCTTGCCTTTGCCGCCAGCTGGCTTGGAAAAGAAAAACAGATCTACAATTCGCTGCTTTACTTTTCGTTTACCGACGAAGAGAAGGCCAACCGGGTTGTCTCTCTTATCGATGAATACAACAACCAGGAAAAATGTATTTTTCCGGCTCATGCATTTGTATTGCCTGTGGAGAATTCATCTTTAAAATAAATGTATTAATTTTGTAAACAAAACGAATTGATATGGATACATTGTGCTTAATACGAGATATATACCGATCCATCGGAGATTTTGAAGCTAATTTTCAGCAGACACACGACCTTTGTCTAAACGAAGGGATGCTGTTGTGTACGTTGCAGAAAGGCAAGCTCTCTTCCGGCGAGATTGCCGCGACCCTCGGACTCACCCATTCCAATGCCTCTAAGGTAATTAAATCGGTAGAAGATAAGGGGTTGGTAGACCGGGTACTGGGTGATAAGGATAAACGACAGATGTATTTCTCTCTTTCGGAAGAGGGGAAAAAACGGCTTTCGTCTATTAAATGCGACCGGGTGGAAATTCCGGAACTGCTTAAGAATGTCCTTCCCAAGGAATAAACAGAATAAAAAGAGGGTGAAAATCACCCTCTTTTTTTATGCTATACCAACGTAGCCCTTGCCTGGCGGTCGGGATCGTTTTTCACTTCACATGCATCGTTCAGCACCATCACTTCACCCTTTTCCGACGTAAACCGGGGCCATTGTGGCAAAGCTCCTCCGTTAGGGTCTCCCTTCTTCATAAAATTCAGCAGGGCATCCGCCATCTTTACAGATAATTTACGGGGACGGGCACCGCCGCCTGTATGGGTAAGCATCAAGTCTGTATTCTTGAACCAGAAGCAGATATCCAGACAGTGGAAAGCGCGCATACGGTTGTCGAACAATGGGGGCTCCCATCCGAACCAAGCCATATATACCGGCGCATTCTGTTTAAGCTTGGCTTCGGCCGTAGATACCGCACCCTGACGGGAAGAGATGATCAAAGCAAAGAGTTCGATGGGCTTAGCCTTGGGAAATGCTTTTGCATACGCATCTACAATGACCGGAGCTTTATCCCCTTTCATGGCTTTAATCCGTTCCAGCAGTCCGTCCATCGTCATCTTTTCTATCTCCGGATCGGTACGACTGGGCGACCATTCGTGGAAGGTGGTGCATATCATCAACGGGATAGAAGATGAGAAGCTGGTGGGATCCGAATAAAAAGTATCCGAAGGCAGGTGGAATCCATCGGCCACGGGAGCAAATCCGCCGCGCATCATACCGGTTACACCGGTCTCCTTGTTCAGGCGTGTCATTGCAGCATTGGCGATGGAGAGGTACTCGCGCCACGGAATGTTTTGAAGTTCGTCTATCTCCGCCCGTGTTACACCGGCTTCCTGCAGAATGTATTCGCCCAGTTTGCGGGAGTAATCCTGACTTAAGGCCTTGGTTGTGCTGCCGCTAAGGGCAACGCCCTTATGTACAAGTCCCTGTGCCTCGGGCATGGCCAGAACGGTGCATACTTTAGCTCCGCCGCCCGACTGACCGATTATGGTTACATTGCCGGGATCGCCGCCAAAGTTGGCTATGTTTTTATTGATCCATTTGAGGGACGCTATGATATCGAGCATACCTACATTGCCCGAATCCTTGTATTTCTCGCCACCAACAGCAGATAAATCGGAGAACCCGATAGGTCCCAGCCGGTGATTGATGGAGCAGAAAACAATGTTACCGTACTTGCTTATATTCCCGCCATGGTATCCGTCTTGTTCGATGCCGTTACCGTTGGTATAACCTCCACCGTGCAACCATACCAGAACCGGGCGCTTGCCCGCATCGTTTATGCCGGGCGTCCACACATTGATAGTGAGACAATTCTCGCTTACATCGTCGTAATTCCAGTGATCGGCAAAGGTGCTGTAATTGTTAGGGAACCTGTTGTCCATAATCTGCGGAGCAGAGTTGCCATAGTATACGGCCGGCTTGATCCCCTCCCAGGGTTCCGGCTCTGCAGGGGGCATAAATCGGTTCTTGCCCGACGTATCCGCGCCGTAAGGCATACCCAGAAAAGTATATACATCCCGCAGAATATAGCCCTTCACCTTTCCGTACACTGTATCGGCAATGGCTATATTGTCGCCGATAAACAATACCTGTTCGTCGTCTTCCTTCTGCTGGGAAGATAAAGAGGAGGCTTGAGAAACAAAAGGAACGGAACCTAATCCCAGCGCAGCGGTGCCGGTTCCAACAGTCTTAAAGAATTTTCGTCTGTCTATTTTCATACCAATAAATATTAGATAAGGAGGGTATTAAATTAAAGGATCACAAATAAACAGGATAAAAATAGCAATTTTAGACATATAGGGTTTATTCTTAGCCTATTAGTTTAAAGAAACTTCCTAAAACAGCTATCTATTTGATTAAAATCAAGTCACCTCACTTAAAGGTATACGGATATTCCGGCACGGGTCTACAGTAAATAAAGCAATATTAAAGGAATCATAAAGCGGAAAGTATATACAATTAAGTCTGAAAGATACCGGGTTGGCGGCTTGCGCCCATGGGCCCGATTAAATGCCTCCATGGGCGCGTTTGAACGGGCCCATGGAGGCATTTGAGGAAACCTGCTATAAATAAGATTAAATTAAACGGGATTAAACCTTAGTCTTCACCTGAACGGGAGTTATAATCAGCCTATCTTCTATTCTTTCAGGTAGGCTGTCTCCACCTTCAACAGGCGGTTGCGCAATTTATCGGCTTCGCTTTTGCGGATGCGGAGGGTCATCTCGCAGTTCATGTCGAACGACTGCGACAGCACCTCGGGGTTGTCTTCCTTTATGATACGCATGATTCCGTTCATAAAGGGATATTCAAACTGCACGGTAATCTCTTCGTCTACTGTACGCTCTTCTATTTCGGCTAGCGAAAGCGCCTCAGCCGCCGCGGCACGATATGCGACAATCAGTCCCCCGGTACCCAGCTTGATTCCTCCGAAGTAGCGGATCACCACCACCAGAATATCGGTAAGTTCCAGCGAATTAATTTGTCCCAGGATAGGTTTACCGGCAGTGCCCGAAGGTTCTCCGTCGTCGTTGGCACGAAAGGTGGAGCGATCCGGTCCCAGCATGTAAGCCCAGCAAACATGGCGGGCGTCGTAATATTGTTTTCTAAACTTATCAACCTGTTCTTTTACCTCCTCTACGGTGCGAACCGGAACAGCATAGGCTATAAAGCGGCTTCGCTTCTCGGTATAGCAGCTATCCACCACTCCGGTAATCGTTTTATAGGTATCGTCTGCCATCATCAATCCGGTATTTTAGTCTGCTGTTCCTTCAAAAATGCATGGAAATCATTCTTGATCTCCTGTATCTCTTCAATAAAATAGGGGTCTTTCACCTTATCTTTTACGGCTTCATAATACGCCTCGATGGCAGCCAGGGCACAAACATCCTGACCTCGAAGTACGAAGTAGGGTTCGTCCTTCTCCACACATTGCTTAATCATTACAATGGGATTCTTCATCTTCTGTATATTTCGGAATGTTTCGTTACTTTAATTTACTTTTAAGCTCTTCTTTCAGGAAGGGAGCTGTAAAGCTGTTGATTTCCTGCTGAATCATAGCTTCGGGAGTTCCGGCAAAAAGAAGCTGTCCCCCTCGCCTTCCCCCTTCGGGCCCCATGTCGATGATATAGTCGGCACTCTTGATCACATCCAGGTTATGCTCGATTACAATGATCGTGTTGCCTTTATCTACCAACTTGTTAAGTACTCCCAGCAACACCCGGATGTCTTCAAAATGCAGACCGGTTGTAGGTTCGTCCAGTACGTACAGGGTTTTACCCGTGTCCCGCTTGGCAAGTTCGGTGGCCAGCTTCACACGCTGACTCTCTCCTCCCGATAAGGTGGTGGAGGGTTGTCCCAGCTTGATGTATCCCAATCCCACATCCTGCAGAACCTTGATCTTGTACAGTATGGAAGGA
>ERZ778021.789-NODE-789-length-47191-cov-6.842180_pt1 | contig 47191 bp, 37 predicted proteins | sample MGYA00375751_ERZ778021 | MGnify/ENA primary metagenome ERZ778021 (study PRJEB29350, sample SAMN05389814) | bioreactor metagenome | isolation source: Thiocyanate stock bioreactor | place: South Africa: University of Cape Town | collected 2013-08-29 ... | reverse complement strand
CCATTATCACCAACAATTTTTCCCTCTGCAACGGACGGTGGCCGACCCAAATCCTGATAGCTACCATTTTCATCGGTGCCGCTGTTCCTGCCGCCGTGGCGGGCGTTGTTTCCGCTGCCGCTGTAGTGGGTGTCGCCCTGTTGGGAATTTTCCTGAGCCTTGTCGTGTCGTGGGGACTGAGTAAAACTGTGTTGAAAGGGGAAGCCTCCACTTTCAGCCTGGAGCTTCCTCCATATCGTCCTCCGCGGATATGGCAGACATTATATACCTCGCTTATCGACCGTACGCTTTTCGTATTATGGCGGGCTATGGTCTTCGCCGTGCCGGCCGGAATTGTCATCTGGTTAGTGGCCAATGTCACTATCGACGGGGTCAGTCTGGCCGTATACTTTATCAACTGGGCCAATCCATTTGCCTTTGTGTTCGGGTTAAACGGTATCATCCTGCTGGCGTATATCATCGCCATACCGGCCAATGAAATCGTGATTCCCACCATATTGATGCTCACTGTCCTGATGACGGGAATTACCGGCGTGGGAGCAGGAGCGGGCGTGATGATCGACAATGCTTCCATCGGCCAGACAGGGGATATCCTGCGCGCCGGGGGATGGACCACGCTCACAGCCGTGAACCTGATGTTGTTCAGTCTGCTGCACAACCCCTGTTCCACCACTATCTTTACGATATACAAGGAGACCAGAAGCGTGAAATGGACGATGGTTTCCACCTTCTTGCCATTGGCTTTAGGATTTACCATTTGTTTCCTCACCACACACATCTGGTTTTTGATACATTCATTATAAAGTAGGTATACTCGTCGTATTCCGGTCGTACTTCGGTCGTACTTCGGTTGTACTTCGGTCGTACTTTGGTCGTACTTTGGTCGTACTTTGGTCGTACTTTCTCCAGTACAACTCTATATCATCCCTATAGTAACTCTATATCATCCCTATAAAATTATAGAGTTAGACTAAATTTTTCTTTGTCTTTTTCTGTGAGGATCTCTTTTTTATACCTATAAAATATTTATCCGGGTATTCTCCCTGTAATGGGGAGAAGTACCCGGATAAAGCATATATTTTCCCGTCAAAAATCTAATACGTGGTAACCCTACAGGTTGCCGAACCTGAAACCAACGTTGATGGTACGTGGCGCCGAGGGGCCGTAAATATAACTGGCATCCCGGTAAACACCCTTGTCGTAGTCCTTCTGTAACTGGTTGAAGATATTCTTCACGCCGCCAAAGAACTCCAAAGTAGTTTCTTTTCCCAGATGGAAATCATAGGAGAGCAGCAGGTCTGCCACAACAAAACGGCGGGTTCTCTTTAGCATTTCACCTTCAATAATATCTCCATTTTTGATAGCAGCCAGCACCTTTTCCCGTTCAGCACCTTCAAAATCGTCGGCATTAAGACCAAAATGCGGCACATCCATCGGTCCGGTATAGTTGAGCGAGAAGGAGGTGTTGAAGTGGTGTGTCGGCTTCCAGATAAAAGTAGCATATCCGTACTGGCCCGGCGTTCTCATAAAATTCTTCGAGACACTTTCGTCCCTATCTCCCCAGGCCTGTGCCGTCTTGTAGCGGCTGGACTGGAAAGTAAAACCAAGCTGTGTCTCCACGCCGGTGGAGAAGAGCGATTTCAGTTCGAGGTTCACCCCGGCCACATAAGCGCCATCTTCGGCATTCACCCTCTCGTAATAGAATCCGCGCGATTCGTCATTCTCATCAATCAGCGCATACTCATTGGAGAAAGGATCATTCAGCGAGGTGTAGAATCCTTCCACCAGAAAATCGTGATAGGTGCTTCCCCAGACGAATACCGAGTTGAAAGAGGCGGTAAACGCGTTGGAAGTCTCCTGTTTCAGGTCGGGGGAGTTACGTGTCTCCACACGGGTGGCATTTACCAGGTCGATATGGAGGTCTTCATTGAAGATCTGCGGGGCACGGTAACCCCTGGCATATCCCGCACGGAAACGCAAATCGGGGGTAATCTTATATAACACACTGGCGCGCGGCACCAGCACTCCGCCTTTGGGGTCATCGCTTACGCTTTCCGTATCTTTGATACGATAGTAGTCATAACGTAATCCTAACGAGAGGTTCACCTTGTTCGATTTCCAATCGTGCTGCACAAATGTCCCCAACGTATTTACAGTCTGGTCGGCGAGGGTAGTGTTCGCCTCTCCACCTGCACCCAACTTCACGTCCTTTAGCCTGTCATTGGTGTTGTCAATCCCGAAGACAGTGGAGGAGGGAGCCAACAAAAACCAGTCGCTGTTCAGGTTGTAATGGGCACCCACCGAAGAGGTCAGCCCCTTGGTATCTCCATAAGCGTTGGGATCCTGTTCGGCGCCATAATAGGAAGCCCGTGCCACATGCTGGGCCGACACATAAAGGTTCAGCTTGTCATATTTATTGTTGGTAAAGAGGTCATAGGAGAGGTTTCCTCCCGAGATAAGGTGTTCGAGTTGTTCCGCCACATCGGCCTCGTGCGGCAAATGATCGAGCATGTTACCACCCCTGCGGTATTCGCTGATCCGGTACCCGTCGAGCGAGATCTTGCTCTTGCTGCCTGGCTTATGGAACGCGTTGAAGCCGAAGGTGGTGTTCTCCATCTCCACCATCTCGCTAAAGCCGTCGCCATTGGCATCATACGCCCCTCGGTTCCGCAACATGGTGTAGATATACCCTCCCGTTTTGCGGTTGTCGCTGATTACGGACGCGTTCACGTTCAGCTGTGCGTCAGTCCTCGTATTGGAGCCTTTACGTCCACCCACGTTAATCGTTCCAATCCTGCTTTCCACATTGAAAGAATTTCTGGACGGCTCCCGGGTGATGATGTTGACCGTTCCGGCAATGGCATTTCCCCCGAAGAGGGCCGAGCCGCCGCCGCGCACTACTTCCATCCGTTCCACCATGTTGGTGGGGATCAGTTCGAGTCCATATACACCCGCCAATCCGCTGAATACCGGTCGGCTGTTCAATAATATTTGTGTATAAGGCCCTTCTAACCCGTTCATCCGGAGCTGGGTGAACCCGCAGTTCTGGCAGTTGGTTTCCGTCCGGAGCCCCGGAGTAAAGGAAAGACCCTCGGCGATGTTCACCGACTGGGTCTGCACCATCAACTGCGGGGAGATGGATGAGACCACTACCGGCGCTTCGGCACGGTTGGTCTGGTTCCGGTCGGCGGTTACCACCACCGTTTCCAACTGCAGCGGATCCTCCTCAATAATAAATTTGATCTCCTCGGTAGTATTGGCTTTTGCAGTCACTTTTCGGGTAACGCTCTTGTACCCTACGCCGCTGACTCGCACCGTCAATTCTCCTATCGGCAGGTCGATTAACTGGGAGTGTCCGGTAGCATCAGTTGAAGTGCCGATGGGTGTTCCATCAATCGATACTGTCACGTAAGAGACATGTTCCCCTTTGCTCTGCACGTCGCCCACAATAATGGGGTGCGTGCCTCTTTTTGCTTTTGCCCTTCCCGCAATAACAGCGGTAAAAATGATTATAGCAATTATTATAATTTTTCTCATAAGTTTATTCAATGTTTGAGTCTCCTCCGAAAATCCCATTTTGTCAATTTTACCCATTTTATAGGGAATGGTGGAGGAGGATTAAAAAAAACGGGTAATATTTTCCGTGTATCTAAAGCAATCCTGTTCTCGATATGCCATAGCGAAAAACAAATTCATCGGCGATACGGTACAGTCAGTAGCCGTTTCTCCGGAAAGAAGAAAAATGATTTAATTTATGAAAGTTATCAATTTATCCCGTCGGGAATAGGCGGGGAACGCCCTCTTGGTTTTGCGTAGTATTTGAGATGTAGTGACGGGTAAATATAAGGGAAAACTCTTTTATAGCCAATTCTGAAGACAGAGGCGGACAACGTAACCAAAACAAAGAAGAGAAACTGGAGTTGCGCTAAAACAAACAATTCCGCGGCAGTGTGATGGTGTGCTGTGATAGGAATCGGTGCCTTGTCCTGGCTCTTTTTATACGGGTGGGCGTGCAGGATGACCTGTCCATCGGGCAAACGGTGCGCATGCAGGAAAACGGCATTGTTCAGGATAGACAAGCCGAGCGCTACGATTAACAATCGCGCGACCTGCTTTGATAGGCTATTCCTGAGTACCGTTTTCACTTTATTCGATGATATTTGAAATTCTGAAAGTACAAAAATACAAAATCAGACTAATCGGATAAAATACCAGAAACAATAAATTTCTTTAGAATGGCAAACAACGTTGCTTAAATACCATTATCTGATCACTTTTACCAGTTCCGCGTCTTTCAGCAGGTACATCAGGTGTTCCGGATCATCCCGGTTGATATTGAGTATTCCTTTGACTTGTATGTACCGGTCGGTACGGACCCGTTTTAAATCGTGGTGCCCCTCTTTTACGAATATCTCCATTACAGATTCAATGCCTCCCACTCCGCAGAAAAAACACATGTAGGAGGGTGATTCCGAGAGGGCGAAAATGGTCCCGTCCACATCCACCGGCACATAAAATCCCTGTATGGTAATCGTTTTTTTGTCGAGAAACTCTATCTGCCTTCCGAATTCAGGCATCTGATAATATCCCGAAAGCGATGTTATGTATTTCTGTGACCAGTTTACGTCCTTCAACATGTTCCAGGATACAGTCTGAGGTTGCTGTGCATTTACCGGAAGATAAATTGCGCAAACAAGAAGAAATAGAAAAATGGCTTTTGTCTTCATCTTTTTTTAACTAAAGTACATGAAACATTTATTTGTTCATTTCATTCGCTAAGCGTTTTAGAAATGTCAGTACGCATTGCTTTGATGGCAGGAATGAGCGCCGACAGCAATCCGATGATGAGTGAAACAAATAAGAAATAGACATCGTTCAAATTGAACCATTGTTGCAAACTGTAGTGATAATTGGTTTCGGCATAATACGAAATAAACAGCATACCCAACCGGCTTAATACCAATCCTGCCAGATAACCGATAAATGCGATGGTGACCCCTTCGAGGACAATGAGAGAGAACAGTTTATTGCGGCTTCCTCCCATTGAACGGATCAACGCCAGTTCATACTTACGTTCCTTTAATGAGTTAAGCAGTGATATAAAAATGCTGAAAGCGGATATGATAATGATAAAACCTGCGATAAGGCGTATGGTGTGCACTCCGACTCCCATCAATGAATACAACCGGTTTATTTCCAGGGCGGGTGATGCTGCCTGCATATTTGTGGTGGAGTTGACCAGTCGCGGTAGGGTGATCGCTCCCATCGGATTGGTATATTTCACCAGCAATAGGGTAATTTCCTTCTCCTCGTCGTTTCCGGAAATCTGTGCATGTGCCTCTGCGGTTTCATGATCATGTCCGACTTCGTGTTCGTGTGAATGATCATCCGCTTGTCCATGATGATGATCGTGATCCTCTTCTGCTCCTATTCCGGGATCTGAATGTTCGTCGTGATGGTGTTCGTGGATTTTCCATACACTTTCGATATTTGTAAGGATCAACTGGTCGAGTACCGTTCCCGTTTCCTCAAAGATGCCTGTTACTGCATATTCATGCTCATCGTGCGCATGGCCTGCTTCTTTTATAAAACCATGCACGCCGGCAAAGTGGTCGCCAATTCTCAATCCTGTTTTTTCGGCTACTTTAGATCCTATGTTTGCTTCAAAATCGGATTTCCACGGCTTCCCTTCCTTCAACTGTCCATGATAAAGATCAGGGTATGTCTGGTTGGTGCCGACTATCCGGAATCCGTGGTAACTGTCACCCAGAGCCAAAGGTACGGCCTGTTTGACCAGCGGGTTCTTTGTCAGTTCCAGGGCATCCTTGTATTGTATATTTCCGGTAGGATGGTCGATATGATAAATCCCTGCTAAAATAAGTTGCAGAGGACTTCCTTTGGCTCCTACTACCAGATCGATATTGGCCACGTTATTCTTTAGTTGACTTTCAATTTTATCCGTTGTCAAAAAAAGGAAAGAGATAATGGCTACACCTGTGGCAAATAAAAAAATATTTAATATTGTGGACAAGGGTTTTGCCTTGATTTGTTTCCGGTTCAGTAAAAATATATTCATGATGCGATGTACATAAACTAAGAGTGAATTTTTTTAGGAACGAGGGCAGAAGCAAACTCGTTTGCATTATGCCGAGTGACGACAGAAAATCTACGTAGTGAAGAACTAAGAACTAAAAGTTTTATAAGAAAATCCTGTCTGGAAAATGATCCAGCAGCCGTTTATCGTGGGTGGCGATCACAAGGCTTGCCTGTAGTTCCTCCGCCTGTCGTTTGAGCAGATTCAATGCCTCTTCACAATTTTTGTCGTCGAGGCTCGACGTGGGCTCATCGGCCAGGATCAGGCCGGGTTTATTAATCACTGCCCGCGCAATCGATAAACGTTGTAATTCCCCCTGGCTCATTTGTGAGGGTTTGCTCTTTGTCTTATCCTGTAGATTCAAAGAACGGAGCAGATGGTTTATATTTTCATTTTCCGTCGGCAGATTATTGAGATACTGCGCTATTTGTAAGTTTTCAAAAGCTGTCAACCACTGTATGAAGTGCGGCTTCTGGTAGATGATACCGATATTTTTTCCCCGGAACCGGTCGGCGTCACCACTATGTAACCCGACAGTATCAGTGCCTTGAATGATCACTTCTCCCGAATCGGGTTTTAACAATCCGGCAATAAGATGCAGAAAGGTTGTTTTTCCACATCCTGACGGCCCCACAATAATGCAGTGGTTTCCCGACCTGCAAGTTATATCGGGAAAGCCAAATGTGACCGACCTGTTATAGGAAAAAGTCAAATCTTTTGTTATAAGCGATGGGTTGTTCATTTTTTTCATTAAGCGAATATATTCAAAAAAACAATCTCCTCACAAAAGTAGAAAAATATTCCGTAAATGAAATAATGTTTCATTTGATATTTTGTTACAGAATAAATCTCCATTGTTTTGTCTTCTGCCCGTTTTACTTACCGAAAATGTGCAAATAAATTTAGACATTTTCTTGTAACGGCATAATACAAACAAGTTTGTCTTCTGCCCGTTTTACTTACCGAAAATGTTCATTATCTTTGTGCTCCGTTTCAGATGTATGCTTAATGGTTATCCAGTGTGCGAACTACATGCACAGGAAGAGTAAATCATGCGAAACAAATTATAGAAAAAAATTAATTAGTAATCAGTCATTGGTAATTGGTAATTTAAAAAAAGTATGTCCGACGATAAAAAAATTATTTTTTCCATGGTGGGCGTGAGTAAAACGTTTCCGCCGCATAAACAGGTATTGAAAGATATTTACCTCTCTTTTTTCTATGGTGCCAAGATAGGTATTATCGGTCTCAACGGATCGGGAAAATCCACGCTGCTGAAGATCATTGCAGGAATTGAGAAGGAGTATCAGGGCGAAGTGGTGTCCGATAAGAGTTTTTCTGTGGGGTACCTTGAACAGGACCCGGCCCTGGATCCGGATAAGACGGTGATTGAAATTGTCCGTGAAGGCGTACAGCCTGTGATGAATCTTCTGAACGAATATGAAGAGATCAACCTCAAATTCGGATTGCCCGAATACTATGAGGATGAAGATAAGATGAATTCCCTCTTCGCCCGTCAGGCCGAGTTGCAGGATAAACTGGATGCCGCCGACGCGTGGAATATCGATAACCGGTTGGAACGGGCGATGGACGCCTTACGTTGTCCCCCGGAAGAACAGCCTGTACGCGAACTGTCGGGAGGAGAACGCCGCCGTGTGGCACTTTGCCGGCTGTTGTTGCAGGAGCCGGACGTGCTGTTGCTGGACGAGCCGACCAACCACCTCGACGCGGAGTCGATCGATTGGCTGGAACAGCATCTGCAACAGTACAAGGGTACGGTGATCTGTATCACGCACGACCGTTACTTCCTCGATCATGTGGCGGGTTGGATCCTCGAATTGGATCGTGGCGAAGGAATACCCTGGAAAGGGAACTATACTTCATGGCTCGAGCAGAAGACCAAACGGATGGAGCAGGAGGAAAAGCAGGTAAGTAAGCGCCGTAAGACGCTGGAGCGGGAGTTGGAATGGATCAACCTGGCGCCCAAGGCCCGTCAGGCAAAGGGAAAGGCACGTTTGAACTCTTATGAGAGATTGTTGAATGAAGATCAGAAGGAGCGGGAAGAAAAGCTGGAACTCTTTATTCCGAACGGCCCACGGTTGGGAAATAAGGTGATTGAAGCGGTCAACGTGAAGAAAGCATTCGGCGACAAGCTGTTATTCGACAACCTGAACTTCATGCTTCCTCCCAACGGTATCGTGGGGGTGATCGGTCCCAATGGTGCGGGAAAGACCACGCTTTTCAGGCTGATCCAGGAGATGGAAACTCCCGATGCCGGAAAATTCGAAGTAGGTGAGACTGTGGTAACGGCTTATGTGGATCAGGCGCACGAAGCCATCGACCCTGAGAAGACAGTGTACCAGGTAGTGTCTGGCGGTTCGGAGTTCGTGCGTGTAGGTGGAAAAGAGATTAATGCCCGTGCTTATCTTTCCCGGTTTAACTTTTCGGGTGCCGACCAGGAGAAACTGTGTGGCGTGCTGTCGGGTGGTGAACGCAACCGCTTGCATCTGGCGCTGACATTGAAAGCAGGTGCCAACGTGCTGCTACTCGATGAGCCCACCAACGATATCGACGTGAATACTTTGCGTGCATTGGAAGAGGGCCTGGAAAACTTTGCCGGCTGTGCTGTGGTGATCTCACACGACCGCTGGTTCCTGGACCGTATCTGTACCCATATCCTGGCCTTTGAAGGAAATTCAGAGGTATTCTATTTCGAGGGCTCCTATAGCGAATATGAGGAAAATAAGAAGATGCGACTTGGAAACGAAGAACCCAAAAGGGTGAGGTACAGGAAGTTGTGATTGAAGGATGGGAGAGTGGGAGAGTGGATATGACTGAGTGCATAAACCGGAGAAGATGAAAAAAAGTCCTATACTGCTTTTCATATTATTGATAAGTGCCTGTGCCTTTGTATTTGCACAAGACACGCTGCTCAAAGGGGTGGTGGTGGATGCAAAGTATCACACTCCGGTGCCCTATGCAGCACTCTTTATCCAGGGTACACCCATTGGAACCGTGGCTGACAACGTAGGGGAGTTCTCATTTGCGGTTCCTGATTCGCTTGCCGGTAGGCAGTTGATGATTATGAGAGACGGGTTCCAACTGATGTCTCTTTCTTTGGATGAGCACGAAACAGGAGGACTGATCGTGGCGCTGCAACCGGAAGATCGCATGGATAAAGTTCGGGCGTTGCAGGATAGTATCGCAGAGAGTTCTGGTAAATTCGGCGCATTTCTTTCTAAAGCGGTAGAATTCGTGGAAAATGACTGGATCCCGCTCGGAGATGCGGAAACCAACCGTTTTGATTTTGGGAGGATACAAACCTTTCCTACTTATAACCCGATTGAAGGGATACGGCTCAGGGCGGGTATCGCTTCCAATTCCCGGTTGAGCCCTCATTTTTTTGTAAGTGGGTATGTTGCTTATGGTTTTATAGACCAAAAGTTCAAATACCGGGCTGAAGCCATCTATTCATTCAATAAGAAAGCCTATCATGAGGATGAGTTTCCAAAAAATAACCTGCGGTTGGCGTATGAGAATGATCTTTATTCCCCCGGCGATATGCATCCCTTTGCCCTGAACGACTTGTTGCTGATCACTATCAGGCGGTCGAAGAACGAAGCGACTTATCGTAATTTTGCGGAGGTCAACTATGAGAGGGAATATAAAAACGGACTGGCATATACATGGAGGGTGAGGCGCTCGCGATTGGTTCCTCAGGGAAAATTGCAGTTCAACCAGGATAGCAGGGAGGGTAAAGTCCTCACGATGGGTGAATTGAACACTGCCGATGTAGGTCTGCAGTTGCGTTATTCGGTAAGGGAGGCGTATGACCAGCAAAAACGGAGAAGGATACCATTAGAGATGACCTCTCCGGTCTTTTTCCTTTCCTACACGATGGGTATAAATAATTTTATAGGCGGTGAAATAGCCTATCACAGGACTGATTTTTCGGCACAGAAACGTTTTTTACTACGAGGAATAGGTCGTCTGGATGTAGTGGGTGAGGTGATGAAGGTATGGGATAAAGTGCCCTTCCCTCTGTTGGTATATCCCAACCAGCGCTACCGGCACCGGATCGAGAATAACTTCTTTTTCCTGAACCGTTCATTGGAGTTTGTAGCCGATGAGCAGTACACGTTGCGGATGACTTTCGTGGGAGATGATCTCCTGTTGGCAAAAATACCAATAGCGGATCTGTTGCAGTTAAAGGAACTATTCTCGTTGAGGGCGGCTTATGGCCGGCTGAGTGATAAAAACAATCCGGCGGTTTCTCCGGATGGATTGTATCGCTTCCCCTCTGTATCACATCAATATGATAATATTCCTTATATAGAAGGGACCATCGGTATTACCAATATCCTCGGACTATTGCGGGTGGAATATGTCCACCGTTTCACTTATCGGGATCATCCCGATGCCCTTCTCGGAGCATTCAGGGTGGATGTAACATTGTAATGGAAAAAGCTAAAAAGATGAATAAAGGTGTAGAACGACTCGTAGATGGGATAACCTATATCTGGGTCAATGTCTTCTGGAAAAGCCCGAATCATTTATGGGCATTGAAGGTGACAGTGTCCATCGCTTGCCTGTTGATCCCTGCTGAATTGATATTCCATAATTCATTTATCGGTACTACTCTGGCGCTGGGTGTGGTCGCGATGGCATTGGGGGAGACCGATGTACATCCCGTCGGGCGTATTAAATCGGCTGCCATAGCGTTGCTTTTATTCTTTGTCGCCAGTAGCCTGGTGACTATTTTTCTACCCCATCCGGCATGGTTCGCAGTCGTATTGGCAGTGATGTCGTTTTCGCTGATACTGGTCGGCGGCATTGATTCCCGGTTACAGGGCGTAACTTTTGGTGCCATGCTGATTATCGTTTACACCATGCTGGGGGCCGATGGCAATAATCTGGAATGGTATTATCAGCCGGTACTCCTCACCATAGGTGCATTCATTTATTCCCTTGTCTCTATCTCGTTGTTGTATTTCAGACCCTACCGGTTATTGCAGCAGCAACTGGCCCGTGGCTTTCACTCTTTGGCGGAGTATATCGACCTGAAGGCAAACCTGTTCCCCAGTGATCCACAGATACAGGTAACCCTCAGAAACCAGTTGGCACAAAAAAATATAGAACTGGCACAGCAGATAGAGGCTTGCAAGCAGGACCTCTATAGTTTTTCGGGGGAAAGTAATCAAGAAGCACTACAGACAGTAGATCATTATTACCGTATATGGTTCCTGCTTCAAGCCATGCAGGAAAGGGCCATCTCGAGCCATGAACAGTACGACCTGCTCTCCCGCCAGGTGAAAAATATCGAGTTGCTGGATGGATTCGGCAAACTGATGCGGGAAATCGCATCGGCGGCGCATCTTTATGCCGACTCGTTGCTGACTGATCAACCCTATAAACATCCACTATCGTTGAAATGGACGATATCGGCCTTGCAGACAATGCTCGAAGCTGAAAAGGATGAACCGCATTGGCTCACTTTGTCGCTGCTGATGAGGAACCTGACAGGGATGGAAATAAACCTTCGCGAGGAAGAGAAAACCATCGGACAGATAGATGTGACTGTCTTTCACTCCCGCAAGCCGGAGAGAAATACCTTGAAGACTTTACTGAATCCGGCCCATCCACGGTTTCGTTTTGCCGTAAGGCTCACCCTGAGCTGGCTATTGGGATATGGTATCATGCTTTATTTGAATTTCGGGAAAGGGTCGTGGATACTGATGACATCGCTGATCGTCTTTCAACAGACTTACAGCGCTACCCGGCTCCGCTTGTTTCACCGGTTGTTCGGGACTTTGCTGGGAGTCGTTGCCGGGGTGGCATTGACACAACTGTTGCCGACGGTTCCGGGGCATATCCTGTTGATGATCGGCTCCATCTACCTCTTCTTCTATTGGTTAAAACAAAATTATACGATTGCCGTTATTTTTATTACCACATTTGTGATGGGAGCGTTCGATCTTCTCGCTAACGAGGGAATTGCGGTAATCTTTCCGAGGGTGATCGATACAATAGTAGGTGGCGTATTGGCATATCTGTCGGTACGCTTTATCTGGCCCAACTGGCAGTACAGGCAACTCCCGGGATTACTGCTGAATGCGGTGGTAAAGAGCAGGCGTTATTTCGAGAGCATCTATGACGGTACTATTACCGAAGAGGCCTACCTTCATAACCGGCGTACCGCTTACAATGCCGACAATGCGCTTACTTCCGCCTGGAAATGGATGCGGCTGGAACCTAAAAATGTACGCCGAAACCAGGACAGGGCTTTTAATCTTACCAATCTGAACCACGCCCTATTATCTTATATTTCCGCTTTGGGTGTACATAAATCAGCAGAAGACCTGTCAGAGAAAGAACTCGATTTTTGCCGTGATGTGAGTGATGTACTCCGGTTGGTTTCCGAAATGCTAACCCGTCAGGCCGATGAGGCGCAGATAGCATCTTATCTTCAAAAAGCAAACTGTTGGGATGAGCAGATGGAAGTGATGATGAATGACCCCGGAAACAGAAGGGTAAGGCTTATTTATAATATAGCGCATGTTTCACGGGAATTGCTGTTGGAGGCGAGGGGGATTATTATTGATCGGTAAAAAATAGTTTGATATTCAGGGTATTTGTAACTTGTAGAATCTTCAATAAATTTCCCATTTTATTTTGTTGCAGTGGAAAATTAGTCTATTTTTGTGGATAGTAAACTTTACGGTTGTAAATTTTACAGCTGTAAAATTTACGGCTGCAAAATTTATTGTGAGATTAGATAAATAAAGAAAAGAGATGAAATTCTATAATAGGGAGAAGGAATTAGTGTCATTGGAAAAGATACGTCAGGTATCGTTCTCAGTACACTCTCAAATGACAGTGCTTACTGGTCGACGTCGTATCGGTAAGACCAGCCTTATCTTCGAAAGTTGCAAAGGCTCGCCTACCGTGTATCTTTTTGTCAGCAGGAGCAATGAAGCGGATCTGTGTCAGAGGTTTACCGTAGAAATTCGACAATCATTGGATATTTATGCACCCGAATTTACAAAATTTGCTGAATTGTTTCATTTCTTGATGGACTTGGGTACACGCTTGAAATACAACTTGATAATAGATGAATTTCAGGACTTTTATTATATCAATAAAGAGGTCTACAGCTTGATGCAGGATACTTGGGATAGGCTAAGAAAGCAAAGTCACGTTAATCTCATTGTGAGCGGTTCGGTTTATACGCTTATGAACGAGATTTTTAAAGATTCCAAGGAGCCTTTATACGGTCGTGCGGACAGTATCATGAAATTGATTCCTTTTCCCACTACAGTTTTAAAAGAGATTTTGTCCGATTATAAACCGAATTATACCAAAGATGATTTATTGGCTCTTTATACATTTACAGGAGGTGTGCCTAAGTATATTGAGTTGTTTATGGATCATGGATGTACTGATATGAAAAGCATGGTAGGCTTTATGTTACAACCTGATTCTTCTTTCCTGACAGAAGGGCAAGGCTTGCTTATACAGGAGTTCGGTAAAAGATATGGAAATTATTTTTCCATTCTTTCAGCGATCTCCAATGGACAAAATACTTTAGCTGGGATGGAAGCACTTATGGGGGGGATAAGTTTGGGGGGACAGTTGAAACGGTTGGAAGAGGATTATGATTTGGTAAAGAAGAAACGTCCCATATTTTCCAAAGAGGGTTCACAAACTGTGCGTTATGATGTGTCAGACATGTTTTTGCGTTTCTGGTTCAGGTACTTCATCAAATACCAGAGTCTTATAGAGATAAGGAATTTTGATCGGTTGGCCGATATTATTATAAAGGATTATCCCATTTTCTCAGGTTTAGCATTAGAAACATATTTCCGTCAACAAATGATGGAGAGTGGAGAGTTTGCAGAGATCGGTTCTTGGTGGCAAGGAACAGGCAATGATGATCAATCGGAGATAGACATAGTAGGCTTGTATTTCGGAGAAAAAAAAGCGTTAGTGGCGGAAGTGAAGAGACAATCCAAAAATTTTAGACCCGATTTATTTGCGTTGAAAGTAGAAACATTGAGAAGGAAAGCATTATTTAAGTACGAGATTGCATCTAAATGCCTTTCTATGGAAGATATGTGACGGAATAATAATCGGTCAAAAATAAAGTCACCATTAATCAGCAGACTAACTGATATCCTACGTTCTTTAAGGTATCTGATTTTTCGTTTGTTATGTTTGGTGTAGTAGGAAAGATTGGCTACTTTTACAGTATGTAAATTTTCCTTTAAATATGGTACGTATCATCATTCATATCTTGATAATCACCGGGTTATTTTTCTTCGGAGCCTGTAATCCCCAACCCGAAGCACCCAAACTGTTGGTGGAGGCAGAGCGCCTTGTGGAAAACAATCCCGACAGTGCCATGCGGTTGATCGATTCCCTTTTCTATCCCGAAAAAAGCCTTAGCCTTGAATATTATATGCGGTTTCTGGTAACGCAGGTACAGGCAAAATATAAGACCGGGCGCCCCATACATGGGGATACGCTGATCTTCCGGGCGAGAGATTATTATTCAACCGGGAATAAGGATCCCCGCATAACTGCTTTGGCTTGCTTCTACAGCGGTTGCGTGTATCGTGAACAGGAGGAATATGGTAAGGCTATACGGTATTATAAAGAGGCGGAAACATCTGCCGCAAAAACAACCGACCACGCCTTGAAAGGATTGATACAATATAATCTTGGAGATTTGTTTGCAGTGCAAGATTTGTATCCCAGAGCGTTAGAAAGCTATAAGAACGCAGCCCGATTCTACAGTGCGCAGCCTGAACAAAAGGCATATAGCTTAAGCGCTGTGGGGCGGATGTTCCTGCTGGATAAAAATCCCGACAGCGCATTTTTTTATTTTCAAAAGGGACTGAACGCTGCAAAATCGACTAATAATAAAATATTACAAAGTTTATTAGCCCAGAATATAGGCGTGGCGTATCAGCAAATAGGACAATATGATGAGGCCGAAAGATATTTCCGTCAATCCTACCAATACAATAAGGACAAGAAAGATCAGGCCCGGTATTATTTGAATTTCGCAAAATTATATTCGCAAATGGAACAGCAGGATTCGGCTGTCTTCTATACTGAAAAATTAAAGAACAGCGTTGATTCATCCGATAACAATTACATCAAGGCAAGTGCTTACAAGTTTTTGGCTGAGTGGGAAAAAGAAAGGGGAAATAACAATGAAGCATTCGGTTATCAGAATAAACGGATACACAGCCTTAACCGGATTATGGATGATCGGAAAGATCAATCGGTTTATGAAATAGAGCAAAAATATAATTACGAGCAACAGCAGAACCGCTATAATCAGCGATTTATCCGTTTTCAGCAATGGCTGATGGGGTTGATGGGTGTATTGCTGGTTGTGGCAATCGCCTTTTTGTTTCTCTTCTGGAGGATGCTGAAGGAAAGATCGGCTAAACTGAGAATGCAGGAGAATGTAAATACGTTGCATGAAACCACGAAAGATCTATTGTCCGCAAAGAGGTTGAAAGAAACAATATTGAAAGAAACGTTGCAGTGGAAGTTAGATGTGTTGAAGGATATAATACAACTGAAATACATGATGAGCGAAAAAGAGCAAAAAACATATCAACCTTTGTTTGATAACCTGGATGAAATTCTATTCGATGAAAACACAAAAACGCCGTGGATAGATATACGGCAAACAGTGGAATACCTTAATCCCCCACTACGGCTTTTTATCAGGCAGCAGTACCCCACACTTTCAGAAGCTGAATACAATGTGTGCCTTTTATCATATGCCGGACTGAGTGTACAGGAAGTAGCTTTTGCTCTTAATCTGAGCGAACATACCATTTACAAGGCCCGCACCGGACTCAATAAAAAGATAGGAGCCGATTTCTGCTCTGTGCTACGGAAAGCACTCAGCCTTTAACTCCACTCGTTAAAATTTTGTGCCGCTTTGTATCCTTATTATAATATAGCTTGTTTGTCAGTAAGTTATATTGATGAATACAGTTAAATTTTGTACCTGTCAATATCCTATTGCCTGGAAAAAATAGATTATTTAAATTTAGGACAAATATTTCTCACTATAAAACATATACAATTATGCAAATAAAAAAAATCGTATTGTGTATACTATGTGCTGGATGGTTGTTTTTTCCGGTCACGGTAAATAGCGGGATATTTGCTTATCCCGACAGCAAGGAAATTCTCGAAACGGAACCGGTCGATTTGAAAGGTGATTTAGATCCGGGACCGGGTATTCGCTCCGGTGGTGATGTGGTTACGGCCGAAGTGCAGGGTAACGTTATTATGGCCCTGTTCCATAAGGATGTCGGTAATCTGCTTGTGACGCTCACCAATGGTATGGGCGATACGGTATATGAGGTGACGGTAAATACTTCAGTCCAACAACAGGCGTTTATCCCACTTTCGGGGTTACCATCAGGTATATACACCATCACGTTCAGCAACAATTCTGGCTCGATGTATGGTGATTTTGAGATTTAAACCGGAATACGTCTGCTAACAGTCGGAATCGGTTTATGCAATTTGTACAGGAGGCCTCAGAAACCGTAAGTACGGATACTAAAAAGCCTTCCCTCGCCAGGAAAGCGAAACAACCCAACATGAAAGCAAGCTAACAGGAAGTATCACTAAACCAACAAAGAAAGGCGCTGTAAAGATAATACAACACATAGTAATTTCAAACACCTACGGGTTGGGAAATATTATTGATTTTACCGGAAGCTGCCCAGAACAGTGAAGAATAGTAGCTAACGGGCAAAAATTATGATGTTTGTGATATGCTCGATAGATATATTTCGTGAAAAAGATATAGCTATGTGATGAAATTTTTGAGGTAACAATCGAAAATTATTTCGAAAAGCGAAACGAGTCGAAAATTATTTTATTATATTATGAATAAAGATGAAACTAAAAATTTTTCTTTGAATGAAAATGAAGTAATTCAAGAATTTGAAATGCTCCAATTAAAAGGAGGACGTAACGATGCAACACCACAAGGAGGTGGAGGTTGTACGAACGGCGTTTGCCCGGGAGGTGGCGGTGGTTGTTCCAATGGCACTTGCGAACTACAAGAAGAAGTCAGTTAATATGAATGTTTAATTATGAGGGGGTTATGCTGTGTTTTGTCCGTGTTAGATAATTTATTGTATATTAAGTACTTAATAATGAGGCTCAACAATTTTTATAACCCCTTTATATATATCTACTCATTATAGCCATTATGCATTGTAAACAGCCTGTTGTGTCCTTAAAGCACAAATTCTATTAAAAACGATCGCTAGAAAATTTTTGAAAAATAGGAAATTTTTTGTGCTATAAAGAGGTCGTTCAAAATGGATTTTTTGAATAACTTGACGGAGGAATAGGATATCCCTACAATAATAATATTCGAGTTCAATATATTATTAATGAATCTACTCCGATAAGTCGTTTTCTTTAAAAACAACCCCTCCACAATACCCTGTAAGGTGGGTAAAATTGTCAAAATGGGGTTTTCGGAGGAGACTCATTAATGTCAAATACAAATAGTTGTCAAATGAAAAAAAGCAAATACAATTTCATTATTCCACATACTAATGATAAGTTTTTTTTGTTTAATGCTGCTTCATTTCATTTTTTCTCAATGAAAAATGAGCAATTAGAATTTTTAAACCGTGTATTGGAAGACCCTGATAAACACAAATCAATAGTCCCTACTTTCTATTCTAATCTAATTGGTGGTAATTTCATTGTAGATGAATCCGAGAATGAAGAAGAATACATTAAAAGAAAGAACAAAGAGAGTGTGGAATCCAAACACTACAAATTAATAATATTACCAACATTTGAATGTAATTTTTCATGCTGGTATTGTGTACAAAAACATGAAAAGAGTAGAATGTCTGATATTATTATTGAAAAAGTGAAAGAGCACATAAGGTATATGATTGAAAGGAAACATATACATTCACTAAATATAGAATGGTTTGGTGGAGAGCCATTTGTTTATTTTGACGAAATTGTATATCCTATATCAAAATACGCCAAAGCGTTGTGCAATGATTCCGGGATTCCTTTTTATTGTTGTGCTACAACAAATGGTTATTTGATGCCCGAAGAAACTATACAAAAGATGAAAGAGATTGAACTAAATGCACTTCAAATTACTTTGGATGGTAGCAAAGAATTTCATGATAAAATTAGATTCTCTTCAGATCAAAATTCCTCATTTGAAAAAATACTTCATAACATTAATCGAATATGTGATGAAAATGAAAATGCTCAAATAATTATACGAATTAATTACGATGATAAAAATTTTGAACCTCATATTATTATTGAGCAAATTAAGAATATTATACCAGAAAGAAACAGACACTCGCTTCAATTTAGAATTAGAAAGGTTTGGCAAGTAAAAAGATCTCCAGGTTTTAGAGAGAAAATAATTATTTTTAATGAATTGGCACGAAATAACGGCTTCCGTATTGAAAATAGTGATATATTTACGAATTTTATAAGTTGTTATGTATGTAAAAAATATTATAACACAATTGGTCCAAATGGTGGCATTTATAAATGTACGGCGAGGGAGAATTACTTGGGAAATTCTTGGGGTATTTTACAGAAAAAGGGATCTATAAAATGGAAAGTACCAGGATTTGAGAAAAAATATTTCAATAAACCTCTATTTGAAAACAGTAAATGTGAAAAATGTAAATATTTACCCTTATGTATGGGCCCATGTCCATATAGTTTTGAAGAGAGTGGATTGACAAATACATCCTTTAAATGTAATAAGTTAAGAACATTAGATCTGAAGTTTGAAGATTCCATATTAGAATACTGTTTAAATCATAATGAACTATGATAAAATGTAGCTTGATAACTCTGTTTGGCGTCCTGTTTTCTATTTCAATTCTTTCTCAACAAATGGTGAAAATTGAGGGACTTGTGATTGATATTGCTACCAATGTTCCATTAGAAAATGCGAATATTCGATTAGCCAGTCAGGATTCTATTATTATCACGGGTACTATTACAAACAAAAATGGTAAGTTTGAACTATCAGGGATGACGGGTGAAAGTTACCTTCTGGAGGTATCTTGTCTTGGTTATAAGCAACTAAGCGTTCTTCTGAAGGATATATCCAAATCGGTGAATCTTGGTACATTGCCTATCGAAGAACAATCAATCGATCTGAACGAAATCGTTGTCAGCGCAAACCGGATTGTTACAAAAGTCGATCGCATTGTGATTACGCCAACGGATGAAAATATTAAGATTTCCCCTACTTCTGTTGAACTGCTCGATCATTTAATGCTGCCCGGGTTAAGAGTCGATGCAATCAACCGAACCATTACTGCAGCAACAGGAGGAACGATAGAGCTAAGAATCAACGGAGTAAAAGTAACGCAAAGCGAGATCGAAGCATTAAAACCCTCAGATGTAATCAGGGTCGAATATATTGACCGTCCGGGCGTTCGCTATGGAGGCTTCGACCCCCCCGAAGGAATAATTGATTTTATCGTACGAAGACCTGAATCCGGCTTTCTATTTATGACGAATCTGAGGAATGCTTTCTCAACAGGATTCGGCGATGATATAGTTTCTGTTAAATCCAATCACAGGAAATCGGAGTTCAGCTTGATTTACAATATAAGTTATAGAGAGTATAAAGATAGATATACGGAAAAAAACGAAATATACTATTTTCCATCTACTGATACCCTGTATCGTAACAGTAAAGGTATACCATCTCCTTTTGGTTACCAGAACCATAATTTGAATCTCGGATACACTTTTTCCGATCCCAAACGCTACATGTTTAATATTGCGGTTAGAAACCGATTTTTTGAACGGCACAATAAAGAATTTAGCAGATTGACCGATTCTCGTTCCCCGAACATTTATAATACCGAAAATCGTCAAAATAGCAATCAATATTTGCCAGCAATTGACTTTTACTTTATGAAATATCTTAGGAATAACCAGAAACTTGAGTTCAATCTCGTGCTAAACTACCTGGAAACTAAGTATGAACGGAGCTCTATTGAAATGTTGAAAACCGACACTATTGATTATAACTACACCAATGTTGACGGTAAGCAATATTCCACAACAGCAGAAGCCCTTTATAGTAAAGAGTTCTCCAATATCACTCTAACATCAGGTATACGTCAGTGGAACGTATGGGAAACAAACGATTATTTAGTAAATAACCAGACAGTTAAATACAATTGGTCCTACACTTATTTATATACCCAAGCTTCAGGTATAAGTAAAAATAAAAAAATGAATTATCGTTTGGGATTAGCTGTTGTGCGTGATGAAGGACAATCATACATATTCTACGGATTTCGTCCAGAACTGGATTTGAAATATTCGATTTCTAATAATTTATTAATCAGGTATTTACTTATTTTATCAAGTAACTCTCCTACAAAAAGCTATATCAATACAGTAAGACAAAATATCGACAATTTGAATGCTATAGAAGGCAATCCTGACTTATCGCCTTATATGAGTTATTTTAATAGGTTAAATTTCGTTTTTACAAAAAAAAAATTACATGCATCTTTTGATGTGGGACAAGCTTACCACCGACATCCAGTTATGGAATATACTTTCTTTGACGACACGTCTGACAAATTTATAAGTTCGTTGAAGAATCAGAATAATCTTCAGTTATACACAGGTAATTATTTTATTAAATTAGGACCATTTTTTAATATTGCTACATTAAGCATCAATGGTGAATATTTACACTACATAAGTCACGGGAATGACTACTCTCATGTGATGAGAAATTTTTCGATAGGAGCTCAGATAGATTTAAGCTATAAAAATTTTTCATTTTCTTACAGAGGAAATACATTGAGGAAGTTCTTTTGGGGTGAGACTACCACCTTCGATGAAAACTCTTCATCTGTGCGGATGCAATATAATAATGTACCTGTTACCATTGGTCTTGGGATACTGTATCCATTTACAAACGCATGGAAAGCCGGCTCACAGTCATTATCTTCGCTTGCACCAAGCGAAAGGTGGTCCTATATTAAAGATAATGGAAATATGATAATCCTGTCTTTTTCTTGGAACGTTTCGGTCGGAAGGAAATTCAAGTCCGAAAACCAAGGGCTTCGCAACGAAGGAGCATGGGAAAACATCTTGAAGTTTGACTGACAACGCATGCCTACGGATGGGAAGAATAAGACTCACCAAACAACCCGATGCAATGGACTGCGGCCCAGCCTGCCTGAGGATGGTGTCCGGGCATTACGGCAAGCAGTACACTCTAGATCACCTGCGAATGAACTGCTTTATCGACCGTGACGGCGTATCCCTGCTGGGTATCAGCCGTGCGGCGGAAAAGATCGGGTTCCATACCGTGGGAGGGCGCCTCACTTTCGAGAAACTGGTGGAGAAAGCTCCCTTGCCCTGCATCGTCCACTGGAAACAGGAGCACTTTGTGGTGGTGTACGGGATAAGGAAAAACAGGAAAGATTACAGAATCTCTGTAGCCGATCCGGGAAAGGGATTGCTTACCTATTCCCGGGAAGAATTCTGTAATAACTGGATCAGTACCCGCACCCAAGGCGAAGAGAAAGGGGTGGCCTTGCTGCTGGAGCCAACCAACCTGTTCTATGAGCAGGAGGGTGATGCAGCCCCCGCACAAAACCGGCTGAAGTTCCTCTGGAAATACCTGCTCAAATACAAACGCTTTTTTACACAATTGATTTTGGGCCTATTTATAGGCAGTATTCTGCAACTTATCTTCCCGTTCCTCACCCAGGCGATCGTGGATACCGGTATCTCCGGGAAAGATATCGGCTTTATCTGGCTGGTGCTCATCGCCCAGTTGATGCTGCTGTTCAGCCGTACGGCCATCGACTTTATCCGCAGGAAAATACTGCTGCATATCAGTACCCGCATCAACGTGTCGCTTATCTCCGATTTCTTTATCAAGCTGATGAAGCTGCCCATGAAGTTCTTCGACACCAAACTTACGGGCGACCTGCTGCAACGCATTGAAGACCACCGCCGCATCGAGAACTTCCTCACCAGCCAGACCATCTCGGTGCTGTTCTCCGCCTTTACTTTTGTTATCTTTTCCGTGGTGCTGTTCATATATAACGTGCCTGTCTTCGCCGTGTTCCTTGCCGGCAGCATCCTATACGGCTTGTGGATCATGGTATTCCTGAAAAAACGGCGGATCCTCGACTACAGGATGTTCGAGCAGCAGGGCATCAACCGGAATGTGACCTACCAGTTGATCACGGGCATGCAGGAGATCAAACTGCAAGGATGCGAACAGCGCAAGCGCTGGGAATGGGAGGACGTGCAGGCGGACCTGTTCGACGTGAACCTGCAATCGCTCAACCTGCGGCAGGGACAGGAAGCGGGCGGCATCCTGATCAACGAACTGAAGAACATTCTGGTGACGGTGCTGGCGGCCACAGCCGTCATAAGTGGAGACCTTACGCTGGGGATGATGCTGGCCATCCAGTATATCATCGGCCAGTTGAACAGCCCCGTGGAACAGATCATGGGATTTATCTACCAGTGGCAGGACGTGAGCATCAGCCTCGACCGCATGAACGAGATACATACGCAGCGCAATGAGGAGGACGGGAGCCGTACCGTGGCGGAGTTGCCTTCAGAGCGCTCCATCCATGTCGAACACCTGTGCTTCAAATACGACGGCGCACGGCCGGATTATGTGCTGGAAGATATCGACCTGATCATACCACAGGGGAAGGTGACCGCTATCGTGGGTGCCAGCGGCAGCGGAAAGACTACCCTCGTAAAACTCCTGCTGGGCTATTACGCTCCTAACGAGGGGCGGATCACTGCCGGGACAACCGGCCTGGAGGAAGTCAACCTTACCTGGTGGCGTACACAGTGCGGGGCGGTGATGCAGGACGGTTACCTCTTCTCCGATACTATTGCCCGCAACATCGCAGTGGCAGGCGACGGGATTGATGTGGAACGGCTGCGCCATGCCGCCCTCGTAGCCAATATCGCGGAAGACATTGAACGCCTTCCATTGGGCTATAATACGAAGATCGGGCAGGACGGGCAGGGGGTGAGCCAGGGGCAGCGGCAGCGCATCCTTATCGCCCGGGTGGTGTATAAAAACCCGCCGTTCATCTTCCTCGACGAGGCGACCAACTCGCTGGACGCGAACAACGAAAAGGCCATCGTGGAGAACCTGGAAGCCTTCTACCGGGACAAGACGGTGATCGTGGTGGCGCACCGTCTCAGCACAGTGAAGAACGCCGACAAGATTGTGGTGCTCGACGGCGGACGCATCGCCGAATCGGGTACCCACGGGGAACTGACAAAAAAACGGGGTAAGTATTACGAACTGGTGAAGAACCAGTTGGAATTGGGAAATTAATGTGACAAACAACGTTCAACGGAGCAAAGCGTAGTTAAATATGCCAATGTGCCAATGAGACTAATCCCGATAACTTGTCCCGATTTATCGGGAAACCGGGACGGGTAGTCCTAATCGAAACGAAGTGGAGATCCCGGCCTGACGGGGTGAGATTATTAAGAAAGATTGCTAAATGGAAGAGAATAAACCCATAGAATTGCGCAGTGAAAAGGTGCGGAACATTATCGGGCGGATGCCGCCGGTATTGGTGCGGTACGGCACTGTCATGATCGTCGGAGCGTTACTGGTGTTGGCGGGCATTGCCGCCTTTGTTCCCTACCAACCGAAGATCTCCATCGAAATCACCGCCACACAGGACGAAACAGGAGAGGTGCACTATACGGCACGGATACCGCAACGGGCTATGGCGCAGCAGGAAAACTTCGCTTTTATAGCGGCAAATCCTCCGGTGGAAGGTGCGGTGCCGGTGCGCTTTATCTTCCATGATGTTCCCGACACGTTGTACGTCTCTTCATCCGGAGGTTGGTACGAAGTGGAGGTCCATCCCTTGGATAATGATGCCCGGGCCATTAAAATACCAACGCCCTTTAACTTTCCTGCGAAAATAGAATTGAGGTACACCACTTTTTGGAAGTGGATTATGATGATTATTAAGGTATCAGTAAACAAATAGAATAATCGAAAGAAATATTGAGATTAGATTATTGTTTAGCAATTATTTTAGTATCTTTGTGGAAAGAGCTATCAATATGACACATACAGAACGACATATAATAGATACTTATTCTGGGCTTTTTGAGGGTTTAAGTTCCCTTGGTAAGTTGGAATTACTTGAACGTCTTGCAAAGTCTATTAGGAAAGATGGAAAATCTAAAGAAAAGGATTTTTTTAGTTCGTTTGGAGCATTTGCTTCTGATGAACCTGCCGAAGAAATTGCAAAAGAAATTAGAGACAGTAGAAAGTTTAGAAAAAAAGATCTTAAAATTTGAGTTATGCAATATTTGCTTGATACCAATATTTGTATTTTTTTTCTCCGTGGAATGCTAAAATTTGATGAAATCATCAGGCAAAAAGGACTTGACAATTGTTTTATATCAGAACTTACAGTATTTGAACTAAAATACGGAGCAGAAAATAGTACTAATCCTAAAAAATCACATCAAGCAGTTGATAAATTTGTCAAAGGATTGACCGTTATTCCTATTTATGGAATAGTAAATCAATATGCCGAAACCAAAGTCTATTTAAGAAAAAACGGTACACCTTTACACGATGAATTTGATTTGATAATAGGCGTAACTGCACTTGCCAATGATTTGACTTTGGTGACTGATAACACCAAAGATTTTAAATTTATCAAAAACTTGAAACTCGAAAACTGGTTCGATGGAAAATAATCTATGCCATGATACTGATATCATTCGTATCTTTGTACCCGTTTTATCAAATGTAGATTGCTTGCGAACTTCGTTTTAGGTTTTCGTGAGTTGGAAATATAGGGAGATGAATCAGAATAAATTCACAGGAGGTATTTTTGTTTTTCTGGGAGCTTGCAGCTTCGGGGTACTGTCGACAATTGTAAAGAATGCGTATAAGGAAGGTTATACACTTGGGCAGATAACCGGATCACAGGCTTTTCTGGGAATGGTGATATTGTGGGTACTCTATTTTTTGCATAGTACTCTTTTCAAAGGGAAAAATAGTACACCTATAAAGCATCCACAGATAGAGAAGAACAGTTCATCAAGACCGACGGCATGGTGGAAGGTTTCTTTCGCCGGTATATTTACGGGATTGGTAGGTATTTTTTACTATCAGTGTGTGAAACTGCTCCCGGCCTCCATTGCTATTATCCTGTTGATGCAGTACCTGTGGATCAGTATTTTGATTGAAGCGGTAGTCTTTAAGAAAAAACCACATAAAATGCAATTGATTGCCGCTTCTATAGTGCTCGTCGGCACAGCATTCGCTGCCGGAGTCTTCAACGAGGCAGTGACTTTAAACATAAAAGGAATAGGATTTGGTCTACTGGCAGCGTTTTGTTATGCCATATTCCTGATAGCCAGCGGTCGGGTAGGGAATGACCTTCCTGTATTGAAGAAAGGAGCATTGATGATTACCGGGTCATGCATTGTCACATGGACCATCTTTCCTCCGTTATTTCTGTTTGATGGACTGTTTTTCGACGGTCTGTATAAATGGGGCCTGACGCTGGCTTTGCTTGGCACAGTGATTCCTCCCCTGTTTTTCTCTTTCGGGATGCCGCGCACCGGTGTTTCGTTGGGTGCCATCCTTAGCGCGGCAGAATTGCCGGTTGCGGTAATCTCTTCCAGTTTCATTCTCGGTGAGAATGTACAGGCACTGCAATGGGTCGGGGTTTTACTGATCCTCTCTGCCATCGTGCTTACGAATATAAAATTCCGGAGAACACCGCGGAGCGTATAAACGTTATTCAATTGTTATTTATGCTTCGCATGTTATTCGCTTCGCGGTTATTAGTGCTTCGCACGTAGCTCAAATACAATTGAACAACAACCGAACAACAACTGAACCAAATGATTACAATATTAGGTATAGAATCTTCCTGTGATGATACTTCTGCCGCGGTGATCCGTGACGGGGTGATCCTTTCTAACGTAATTGCCGGACAGGCAGTACACGAACGGTATGGCGGCGTAGTGCCCGAACTGGCATCACGGGCCCATCAACAAAATATTATTCCCGTAGTGCATGACGCATTGAAACAGGCGGGTATCTCCAAAGAAGAAATCTCGGCGGTTGCTTTTACACGGGGACCGGGATTATTGGGTTCTTTGCTTGTGGGTACTTCATTTGCAAAAGGTTTTTCCTCTGCGCTGAATATCCCGATGATTGAGATTAACCATCTCCAGGCACATGTGTTGGCCCATTTTATCAAGGAGGATGCGCAGGATACCAACCAACCCGGATTCCCTTTTCTCTGTCTGCTGGTTTCGGGAGGTAATTCCCAAATCATATTGGTAAAGTCTTATGATGAAATGGAGATCATGGGGCAAACCATTGACGATGCGGCAGGCGAAGCGTTCGACAAGTGTGCCAAGGTGATGGGACTGGGTTATCCCGGAGGGCCGGTGGTAGATCGTCTGGCGAAACTGGGTAACCCCGACAGGTTTACATTCAGTAAACCACATATAGCAGGATATGATTACAGTTTTAGCGGATTGAAAACTTCATTCCTTTATTTTCTTCGGGATGAACTGAAAAAAGATGCCGGCTTCATCGAAAAAAACAAGGAAGATCTTTGTGCGTCGCTTCAAAAGACTATTATTGATATCCTTATGGACAAACTCTACCTCGCTGCCAAAGACCTGCGGATAAAAGAGGTTGCAGTAGCGGGAGGCGTATCGGCGAACTCGGGTCTGCGGGCTGCTTTTGAAGAATATAGCCGCCGTTACGGATGGAAGATACATATCCCCAAATTTGCTTATACTACAGATAATGCCGCTATGGTCGCCATTACAGGATATTATAAATATCTCGACAGTGAATTTTGTTCGCCGGATGTTATACCTTATGCGAGGGTATCAATCTGATAATGAATTAGATGTTAATGATACATCATATTCTATGTATAACTTACTAAAAGAGATATCATATTGTTGAAAATTAATTACAGAAATATTTCTTTAATTAAAGGTTAATTCGTACCTTTGTCCCCGATTTGATTAGGATTGTTTAGGGTTATACGGAAATATTTTTCTTGCGATAAAGCACTTCCCTTTACCGTTCTGGATTTACGTATTAAGTATGAATTATTATACTCCGGCAGAAGCTGCCGAAGCGTTTAGGATCACAGCAATTAATAAGTCGAAACTCCCGTTTCTTCATTTTACTATTGCGGCTATTCTCGGTGGGGCATTTATCGCTTTAGGCGGGTTACTCACTGTGATGGTGGCCGGTGGAATGCCGGAAACCGGCAGTGCCAATCCCGGACTGGTGAAATTTGTGGCGGGGGCTCTCTTTCCTGTAGGACTTGTCATGGTCTCGGTCACGGGGGCAGACCTGTTTACCAGCGACTGTGCCGGTCTGGCGTTCCCCTTATTGAAAAAGGATATACCGGTACTAAAAGTGGCGAAAATATTGCTGCTTTCCTACCTCTTTAATTTCGTCGGAGCACAATTCATCGCTTTCGTACTGTCCGCCAATGTGGGCCTGTTCGATAAAGAACCCTGGCAATCTTACCTGCACCATTATTCCGAAGCAAAGGTGAATCAGGATTTCGCACGTGTCTTTGTGAAAGGGATTGGCGCTAACTGGCTGGTATGTCTCGGCATGTTCATGGGATACACTGCGAAGGACATCATCGGGAAAAGCGTGGCTATATGGATCCCCATTATGATCTTTGTGGTGCTTGGATATGAACACTCGATTGCCAATATGTTCTTTATTCCGGCAGCAATATATAGCGGCGCCGATATCACCTGGAGCGGTTTCCTTGCGAAGAACCTGTTTCCAGCCACACTCGGAAATATTGTCGGTGGGATGTTACTGGTCGGAACGGTCTACTGGTACCTGTTCCTTCATCAACCCCAAAAGAGAGACAGGCATAATTAAAATAGAATATATCTACATTACACAATAAATATATATCAACGATGAATAATCAACATGAATCTTGGAAAGGCTTTAAAGGCGACATCTGGAGAAACGAAATAAATGTAAGGGACTTCATTATGAATAACTATACGCCGTATGAGGGTGATGATAGTTTTCTGGTTTCTTCCACCGAACGTACCCGTAAAGTCTGGAACAAGTTGACGGAAATGTTCAAGGAAGAACAAGCCAAAGGCGTGTACGATGCCGAAACCAAATACCCGCAGGAAATAGACACCTACGGGCCGGGATATATCGATAAGGATAATGAGGTGATCGTCGGTTTACAGACCGATGCTCCGCTCAAACGGGGAATCTTCCCGAAAGGAGGTATCCGTATGGTAGAGAATGCATTAAATGCGTATGGATACGAACTCGATCCTATGACCAAAGAGATTTATACCCGCTACCGTAAAACGCACAATGAGGGTGTTTTCTCGGTTTATACCGATGAGATGGTTGCAGCCCGCCGTTCCGCCATCATTACCGGATTGCCCGATGCCTATGGCCGTGGTCGTATTATCGGTGATTACCGCCGTGTGCCGCTTTATGGAACTACAACTCTGATCGCTGAGAAAAAAGAATTCCTGAAACGCCTCGACATTCAGGAAATCACCGAAGATATTATACAGCGTCGCGAAGAAATTTCGGAACAGATCAAAGCGCTGAAAGCTTTTGAGAAAATGTGCAACGGATACGGTTTCGATGTAACCGAACCGGTTAAGGATGCCCGTGAGGCAGTGCAGTTCCTTTATTTTGCTTATCTGGCGGCAGTGAAAGACCAGGATGGGGCAGCCATGTCGATCGGACGTACTTCCACCTTCCTCGATATTTACATTGAAAAAGACATCAAAGCGGGATTGTTGTCTGAAGAGGAAGCACAGGAATTGGTCGATCAACTGATCATAAAGCTGCGGATAGTGCGTTTTCTCCGTACGCCGGATTATAACGAGTTGTTTTCGGGTGACCCGGTGTGGGTGACTGAATCACTGGGTGGACAGACCGTGGACGGACGTACCCTGGTGACAAGGACATCGTTCCGTTACCTGCATACGCTCTATAACCTCGGCCCTGCTCCGGAACCCAACCTGACAGTACTTTGGTCGCAGCACTCTCCCGAGAACTGGAAACAATTCTGTTCGAAAGTGTCGGTGGATACCTCGGCTATCCAATACGAGAATGACGATTTGATGCGTCCCGATTATGGAGATGACTACGGGATTGCCTGTTGCGTATCGCCGATGAAGATTGGAAAGCAGATGCAGTTGTTCGGTGCGCGTGCCAACCTGGCCAAATGTTTATTGTATGCCATCAACGGTGGGCGTGATGAAAAATCAGGCGTACAGGTGGCGCCGAAATTCGAACCGATTACTTCGGAATACCTCGATTATGACGAGGTAATGGTGAAATTTGAACAGATGATGCGCTGGCTGGCGAAGGTATATGTCAATGCGCTGAAAATCATTCACTATATGCACGATAAATATGCGTATGAAGCATTTGAAATGTCGCTGCATGACGGGGATGTGCAACGTATCCGTGCGACGGGTATCGCCGGGCTTTCCATTGTGGCCGACTCACTCGCAGCCATCCGTGATACGAAAGTGAAAGTGATCCGCGACGAACGGGGGATTGCCGTAGATTTCGAACGGGAGGGTGATTATGTGCCTTTCGGAAATAATGACGACAGGACAGACCAGATCGCGGTGGATATCACCCGCAAGTTCATGGGATATCTCCGTCAGCACGAGACTTACCGCAACGCCATTCCTACACAGTCGATCCTTACCATCACCTCTAACGTGGTGTATGGAAAGAAAACAGGAGCAACGCCTGATGGCCGCCCCGCGGGAACGCCATTTGCCCCGGGTGCCAACCCGATGAACGGCCGTGATACCAAGGGAGCTGTTGCTGCCCTGGCTTCGGTAGCCAAACTGCCGTTCCAGCATGCACACGACGGAATTTCCTACACCTTTGCCGTTTCTCCGGGTACCCTCGGAAAAGAACGGAACGTGCAGGTGACGAATATGGTCGGACTGCTCGACGGATATTTCACTTCGGATGGTGGACAGCACCTCAATGTGAACGTGTTCGACAAGGATCTGCTGGTGGATGCGATGAACCACCCCGAGAATTATCCGCAATTGACGATCCGTGTGTCGGGTTATGCGGTGAATTTCGTGAAGCTGACCAAAGAACAGCAGTTGGATGTGATCTCCCGGACGATCAACCACGCGCTGTAATTGTATTTGTAACTAAAAGCGGAGTCCTTTAGATATTTTGTGGGGACCCATAGCTTGCGATGAGCGTAAAAAGAGTAGTTAGCGAAGCGACTTCACTGAAGTTAGACTATTTCTCGCTATGGCATAATCCAAGTAAACTTGTCTTCTGCTCATTTAGCTTAACGAAATAGTTCAACTCTTTTAGCTCGAGCGAGCTATAATGGGTCACAAAATATCGTCAGACGGATGCTTTAGTTGCAAATACTTTATCCCATGATATGTTAGGACGGATTCATTCACTGGAGAGTTTCGGTACGGTTGACGGGCCGGGCATCCGCTTTGTGGTTTTCCTGCAAGGCTGCCCCCTGCGTTGCCTTTACTGTCATAATCCCGATACCTGGGATTCGAAACAAAGCGGGAAATATGTTCTTTCTCCCGAAGAACTGCTGGAAGAAGTCCTTCGTTACAAGAGTTTTATCGCCAAAGGGGGAGTGACCGTCACCGGTGGGGAACCACTGATGCAGCCGGAATTCCTGTATGAATTCTACTCTTTGTGCAAGGAGAACGGCCTTCATACCGCACTCGATACTTCCGGCGCCATCTTTACTCAAGCTGTGCAAAAAGTATTGGATATGGTGGATTTGGTTTTGCTTGATGTGAAGTCGATCGATCCGAATCAACATAAAGAACTGACAGGGGTACGCATTGATAATACGTTGCAAACCCTCAATTATCTCGAAGAAAAAAATAAACCCACCTGGGTCCGCCATGTGATTGTGCCGGGATGGACAGATGATGATCTTTTACTGAAAAAAACTGCCGATTACCTTGTTCCCTACCGCTGTATCGAAAAAGTAGAACTGCTGCCGTATCATGATATGGGCACACGCAAATATGAGCAGCTGGGAATGGAATACCGCCTGAAAAATACACTTCCGCTATCGAAGGATCGATTGGAAAATGCCCGTACTATCTTTAGAAATGCTGGATTTCGAGTGTTGTAATGATTTTTTCACTAAATTTGCAAGTTATAAATAGAATATAATTAACGATACATATATGTTGGAAAAAGAGAACCTCACAGTCGAAGACAATAAGAAAAGCCTTAATTTTATAGAACAGATTGTGGAGAACGATCTGAAAGAAGGGAAAAACGACGGCCGCATACAGACACGGTTCCCGCCGGAACCCAATGGTTATTTGCATATCGGGCATGCCAAGGCAATTTGCCTCGATTTCGGTATCGCGGAAAGGTACAATGGTATCTGTAACCTCCGCTTCGACGATACCAATCCTGTGAAAGAAGATGTGGAGTATGTGGACTCCATTATGGAAGATATAGAATGGCTGGGATTTCATTGGGAGAATGTCTATTATGCATCCGATTATTTCCAACAGTTGTGGGATTTTGCCGTAAAACTTATCAAAGAGGGCAAAGCCTATGTGGATGAGCAGTCGGCCGAAGAGATCGCAAAACAAAAAGGAACTCCTACTGTACCGGGAAGGCATAGCCCTTATCGTGACCGTCCCATCGAAGAATCATTAGAACTGTTTGAGAAAATGAACAGTGGTGAGATCCCCGAAGGAAAGATGGTATTGCGCGCCAAAATAGACATGGCTTCGTCGAATATGCATTTCCGTGATCCGATTATCTACCGGATAATCCATATTCCACACCACCGTACCGGAACGCAATGGAAGGCGTATCCGATGTATGATTTCGCACATGGACAGTCGGATTACTTTGAGGGAGTGACACACTCACTTTGTACTTTGGAGTTCGAAGTACACCGCCCGTTATACGATTGGTTTATCGATCAACTGGCCGACAGTGATTACCGTCCACGGCAGACCGAATTCAACCGGTTGAACCTCACCTACACGGTGATGAGCAAGCGTAAGCTGTTGCAATTGGTACAGGAGAAATTGGTTTCGGGATGGGATGATCCCCGGATGCCGACCCTGACCGGTATGCGCCGTAGAGGATATACACCGCAGGCGATCCGCAGTTTCATCGACAAGATTGGCTATACGAAATATGAGGCCATCAATGACGTATCTTTGCTGGAACATGCAGTGCGCGAAGATTTGAACGCCCATGCAATACGTGTCTCGGGGGTGATTGATCCCGTCAAACTGGTCCTCACCAACTATCCGGAAGGCCAGGTAGAAGAGATGGAGGCGATCAATAATCCGGAAGATGAAAGCATGGGTAGTAGAAAAGTGAAATTCAGCCGCGAGCTCTGGATAGAGCGTGATGACTTCATGGAAGAGGCTCCCAAGAAATACTTTCGCCTGACACCCGGTAATGAAGTACGTCTGAAGAACGGATATATCATAAAATGTACCGGTTGCAAGAAGGACGAAGAGGGAAACGTGATAGAGGCGTATGCCGAATATGACCCGATGACTAAGAGCGGTATGCCCGATTCCAACCGGAAAGTAAAAGGAACCATCCACTGGGTCTCCATACCACATAGTATAGATGCGGAGGTAAGACTTTATGATCGCCTTTTTATGGTGGAAGACCCGGCAAGTGAGAAAGAAAAGGATTTCAGGGAATTATTGAATCCCGACTCACTTATCGTGAGAAAGGGATGTAAGATGGAAGAATATCTCAAAGAGGCAAAGCCACTGGATAGCTTCCAATTCCAACGGATCGGCTATTTTAATGTGGATGCGGATTCCACAGAAAATGCTTTGGTATTCAACCGGACGGTAGCCCTCAAGGATTCCTGGAAAAAATAATGACCCACTTTATTGGACGACTTGTTAGATGGTCGTTGGAGACTGTAAATGGAAGATAACGAACTGGACATAAACTCATTGATTGAGAAGTATGAGCATATGCGTGTACTCGGCAGGAAGATCTATTTCGATGCCGACGAGTTTGCCATGCTTGCCGAGTACTACAATGCGGAAGGCGATAACGAAGAAGCCGAAGAACTCATCAATGAGGGGTTGAAGATGCATCCCGGCAGTCCCGAGTTGATGCTGATGAAAGCAAAAACCCTTGTTTATTCGGAGATGTACCAGGATGCGCTCGACTATATGGAACATATCTCGGACGATGGGGAAGTGGACCTGGCTTTGTTGAGGATAGAATCGCTGCTGCACCTTACAAAACATGCCGACGCCGATCAACTCATCAACAGTACACTGAAACAGGAACTTCCCATTGACGACCTCTATTTTTTTATTACCGAACTGGGATATATGTTCAATGATGTGGATCTGTTCGACCGTGCCATTTCGTTCCTCGAAGAGAGCATGAAGATCAATGACACGAACAGCGACGCCATTGTCGACCTTGCCTATGCTTATGAGATGAAAGGTAATTTGGAGAAAGCCATAGAATACAACAACCTGTTGCTTGATATCGACCCTTATTCGTATGACGGATGGGTGAATATAGGTAAACTCTATTCCATGAACGAACAGCATGACAAAGCGGTGGATGCTTTTGATTTTGCGCTTACCATCAATGAGGATGATGTAAACGTGTTAAAGATGAAAGCTTTATCGCTTTATCTGAACGATAATCTTCAAGGAGCCATTGTCCTTTTTGAGGATTGTTTACAAAAAGCACCTGACGATGAATCGATATATGATTCTTTATTGGAGGCCTATAGTGCTATGGAGCAATATGATAAAATGATGGATCTCATCGATAAGAGAGAAGCGGCGCTGGGAAGTAAAGGGATCATGGCCAAACGTGCTTTTGTGCATATCAATAAGGATGATTATGAGCAGGCGAAAGAGATTTTTTTCCTAATTCCGGAAGATGAAAGAGAAACACTTGATTATTTTATGTTAGAGGGAGAGCTGGCTTTTCATGACGAAGATTTTGCCGGGGCGGAAACGGCCTATATGAAAGCAGCCCTTGCATCGGAAGGGAATGAAGATGTACTCGACAGGTTAGCCAATATCAGTGTGGCCCAGGAGAAATTTGAACAGGCAGCCGGGTATCTGGAAGAGTTGCTGGAGATTGCCCCTGATTTTCCAACTGCAAAATCGAGGCTCGCCTTTATCCGTTTCGAGATAGGCTCCAAAGAGCCATTCGACCAGATCATGGAACAATTTTCGGACCAGGAATTGAGAGATCTGCTCAATCTGATCACCGGCAGTGAGAATAATGATTTCTCCGATTATAACCGGGAAAAAATATTGGTTCGACTCAATGAAGCCCGGGAAAACAGGGTGCTCTTCAAGAATATAAAGTATTGATATCTTAAAAAATATCTTATAAATCCCATTTTACGGTGGATATCGCTTCTATGAATATATATTACGAATTTTTCCGTAATAAAGAAATTATTATGAATGCTAGAAAACTAAAAAGGACACAAAAAAACCGGTGATTTATCACCGGTTTGCTGTTAATTGTTTTTTTACTTCATCTAACGAGTATCGTTTACCGTCGTCTGTTAACTTATGTAGTTGTACTGTTAGCTTGTCCTGGATATCTTCGATGTCATTTGCAGATAACTCGTTCAATATTGCTTCAAAGGCTTGTATAACGCCTTTTTTTAGTTGTGCTGTTTTCATCTGTACACGTCCTTTCTGTGATTAATATCGATTACTAATATAACAAGGTTTTCATCCTGTAGTTCATATATCACCCTATAATTCGCTACTCTTAACCTGTAATAGCCGCTCATACCCTTCAATGCCTTAACATTACTGCTCCCATACGGGTTTTGTTGTAACACCTCAAGCTTCTCGATTATCAAATATTGATAAACCGGATCTATCTTTTACAGGCTCTTTAAAGCATTCCGTGTAAATTCTATTGCATACATACACAAAGGTATAAAATATTTTTTACTTTACTGGAAAACTTTCTCCTTTAATGTGGTGATGCAATAAAAAGTGGGACAAATCTATCTTTTGCAGACTTGTCCCAAGAGGTGGAGATTACCGGACTCGAACCGGTCACCTCAACACTGCCAGTGTTGCGCTCTAGCCAGATGAGCTAAACCCCCGTGAATTCTTGTAAAAATTGTCTATCGTTTTAGACGGTGCAAAGATAATCATTATTCTGAATTAATCTATTCCATCCGTGATTTCTTTGTCTATATATCGTTTGTTTTTCTGATAAAATAGCCGTAAATTTGATCTGCCTATTCAGAATATACACAATAATGGAAGATGGTTTCTATTTTGGATAACAGGTTTATGTCATTTCTGATAACAAAATTGAGAACAACAATAGTTCCGAAAATTCAAAGATCACGATAATATGATTGTATTGAATACAACTTTCCACGTGGAGGAGGATATCCATGAAGAATTTGTAGAGTATATGCTGCAACATTTCATTCCGATGTCCCTTAAAAGCGGCCTGCTCACGTCACCTCGTCTCTCACGTATATTCGGCAGGGAGGAAGAAGCCGGTCACTCTTTTGCGATGGAATTCCAAGTGTCTGATCCCGAAATGCTGGAGCGATGGAACAAAGAAGAGAGAGGGGGAGTTTACACCTCGTTACTGGAGAGGTTCAAAGAGAAAGTGGCCGGATTTTCCACGGTAATGCAGATTATTGAGTAATTGCTTTAAGCTAAATGGGTAAAAGACAAACTTGTTTGTACTTTGCCATAGCAAGCAATTACCTGACGCAAGTGAATTTTAGCAGATATGGCGATACAGAAAGAACGGATTATAATGGGCATTGACCCCGGTACGCAGGTGATGGGATACGGTATTCTCCGGGTGCTCGATAACAAGCCTCATCTGGAAGCGATGGGGGTGATGCAGCTGGGCAAATACGACGATCATTACCTGAAACTGGCAAAAATCTATGCACGTATCATTGGACTTATCGAAGAATATCTACCGGATGAGTTGGCCATTGAAGCGCCTTTTTTTGGTAAGAACGTACAGAGCATGCTTAAATTGGGGCGTGCCCAGGGGGTGGCGATGGCGGCTGCCATATCGAGGGATATTCCCATCTTTGAATATGCTCCCTTGAAAATAAAGATGGCTATCACCGGAAATGGAAGGGCAGCCAAGGAACAGGTTGCTTATATGTTACAGAAATTGCTTCGTATTCCGGATGAGAATATGCTCCCGCAACTGGATGCAACGGATGGTCTTGCAGCAGCATTGTGTCATTTTTATCAATCGAATATCACTATTGATGAAAAGAAATACAAGAGTTGGAAAGATTATGCGAACCATAATCCGGAGAAGGTGAAATCTGCAAATAAGCGAGAACAAAAATAAACTTGTGCATGATTACCGTGCGGAGCAGTGGCGCAAAGCAAAAAATAACGAAAAAAATCCTGTTTTTTGATGGATTCATTCTAAAGTTCTTTATCTTTGCCTTATGAATCAGCTAATATCCCATATTGAATTTTTACTGCATGATCACAATTGTGTGATTATTCCCGATTTTGGCGGTTTTGTAGTAAATACTATTTCCCCTCAAAGGGATGGGATAGCCTCCTTTCATGCACCTGCCTGCGAATTGGGATTCAACCGGGATCTTATCCATAATGATGGATTGCTGGCCCAGTCTTATATGAAGAACGGCAATATGACGTTCGAATCGGCTATGCAAAAAGTGGAACAGGATGTACAAGGGCTGAAACGGCAGTTGCATGAAAAGCGCCGTGTGGATCTGGGTAAGTTGGGCTCCTTTGACATGCATGATGATAAACGTTTTGTGTATACTCCGGGAACATTTGTCCGGCCTGCACTTTTCGGATTGACCCAGGCTACTCTTAAGCCGCTGATACAAATGCAACCTGCCGTACCGGTACGGAAAAGCGAAAGCAGGCAGAAATGGGGCCGTAACGCAGTAATTACTGCTGCAAGTATGGCTGCCGTAGTTTTGTTGATGTTTATCCTTCCTGTAAGCGATACCTCCATTGCCCGTCAGTCTGCCCGGATGCTTTCTGAAACCGGATGGTTACGGCCTAGGGCACCACAACCGGTGAATAACATTGTTATAACCGATGAATTAGTAGCAAATGAAATAACTCCTCATGGACTGAATGTGTCCGCTGTGGATATTACTGAACGGAACCTCACAGACGATTTATCCAGATATTATATCGTAATGGGGGTATATAAAGGAGTTGAGTCGGCCCAGAAAATTACAGATTTGTTGCTTGATGAGGGATTTCATCAGACAGGATGGCTGGAGCGACCCGACCGTATCGATGTATATGCGGCATCATTTACAGATGAAACTGCTGCGAAAGTCTATTTAAAAGAAGTCCACAAGAAATTTCCCGGGCATATCGATGCTTGGATTTTAAAAAGATAATTGGTTATGTCTCTGAAATATAATATTATCTCCGGATTTGTTCTTTATTGGGCATATCAGCTCTACAGATATAGGAAGACGCTGACATCTCCTTTCGACAGATTCCGTTTTCCGGATTTTTAATTTTCTAACTTCCGCCGGAACCCTTCCTTCTCATTTTAACACTCAATCCGGACTCTTTTCCCAATCTTCTGTTGTACCTTTGGGGGCATAATTCTTGTGCGCTATTTTGACATGATAAATAACTAAAGTGTGAACTTTGTCAAACTATAGAGAAGAAATGAACGAAAAAGAATATGAAGCAAAACTACTGAGTACGCCCTGCCCGAAACCAGATCCTTACGGCGCACTATCGATGCCCGTTTACCGCGCGCTTGCCTATGAATTTGAAACGGCAGAAGAGATGGAGGCCGCTTTCTGCGGACGGACGGACGAGCATACTTATTCCCGTATAACCAACCCTACGGTACAACACTTCGAGCAACGGGTGAAGAGGGTTACCGGTGCCTATGGTGTTACCGCACTTAATTCAGGTATGGCGGCAATCAGTAATACGCTAATTACATTGGCCTGGAGTGGCTGCAACCTTATCACTTCGCGTCATCTCTTTGGAAATACTTACTCTTTTTTTGCCAATACATTGAATGCGTTCGGCATGGAGGCGCGGTTTTGTGACCTGACCAATGCGAAGGAAGTAGCGCAGGCCATAGATGAGCATACATGTGGTGTATTTCTGGAAATAATTACCAATCCACAAATGGAAGTGGCTGATTTGGCTGCGTTGAGTGAGATTGCCCACGAAAGGGGGGTACCGCTGATCGCAGATACGACAATCATACCTTTCTCGGTCTTCCATGCTATTGACTTCGGGGTAGATATCGAGGTGGTGGCAAGCACCAAATATATTTCAGGTGGAGCGACCAGCCTGGGTGGGCTGATCATCGATTACGGTCGGTTCAATCAATATCGTACACCTGCGTTACGAGCCCTTGAGGGTACCTCACAATCGCCTTTCCACACCAGGTTACGTAAGGAAGTGCACCGGAATCTCGGTGCTTACATGACTCCCGACGTAGCTTATCAACAGTCGCTCGGGTTAGAGACATTACAATTGCGTTTTGAGAGACAGGCAGCCGTGTGTAAGGAATTGGCCGGAAAGTTGAAAACATTACCGGCAATAAAAACCGTTAGTTATACGGGTTTAGAAGATAATCCTTTTTATGAAATAAGCAAAAAGCAATTCGGAGACTATCCCGGTGCAATGCTCACATTCGACCTCGAATCGAGGGAAGAGTGTTACCGGTTTATCAATAAACTCAAACTGATCCGCCGTGCTACCAACCTGTTCGATAACCGTTCGTTGATCATTCATCCGGCCAGCACTATTTTTGGTTCTTTTACCGATACCCAACGTGAAGCGATGAATGTGAAACAGACAACAATCCGTCTGTCGGTAGGGTTGGAGAGTGTGGACAGTCTGTTTGATGATATTTGTCAGGCGCTGGTATAGTTGAAAATAGTCTTCGGCGAGAGATTATTTGGATTCTGAGCAGATATTTTGATATAAAAGAATGCCCCCGAAATTAAACAAAATTTCAGGGGGCATTTTAAATGTGATAACCTTACAATCTATATAATTTTCAACTCTTTACAGCGGATATTCCTCGAATGCATAAAGCAGGGTTGAGAGATAACGTTCACCTGTATCGGGCAATACTATCACGATATTTTTTCCTTCGTTTTCAGGTTTTTGGGCTAGTTGTAGGGCCGCATAGGCAGCTGCTCCCGATGAGATCCCTACTAATAATCCTTCTGATGCAGCCAGCTTTCGGCTGGTACGGATAGCATCGTCGTTGCTCACAGGAATCACCTGGTCTACTACCGACGCATTATATGTGCCGGGAACAAAGCCTGCTCCGATTCCCTGGATTTTGTGAGGCCCCGGAGCGCCCCCGGAAAGAACGGGTGAGTCAGCCGGTTCTACAGCAACCACTTTGATATTAGGGTTCAATTCTTTCAGTCTTTTTCCTGCACCGCTCACTGTCCCCCCGGTACCAACTCCGCTTACGAGGATGTCTACTTGTCCGTCGGTATCCCGCCATATCTCTTCCCCTGTAGTGTGATAATGGATGGCCGGATTGGCCGGATTTTCAAATTGCTGCAGGATAATAGCATCGGGCAGCTCGGTTTGTAGTTGTGACGCTTTTGCAATGGCTCCTTTCATCCCTTCGGTACCGGGTGTCAGTACTAACTCGGCACCGAGTGCTTTCAGCAGGTTCCTTCTTTCGAGACTCATGGTCTCAGGCATGGTAAGGATCAACCGGTATTTTTTGATGGCAGATACAAATGCCAATCCGATACCGGTGTTACCGCTTGTCGGTTCAATGATCACTGATCCGGCATGTAATAAACCTTTTTTTTCGGCATCTTCCACCATTGATAGGGCAATACGGTCCTTCACACTCCCCAGAGGATTAAAACTTTCCAGCTTGGCGATCAGGTTGGCTTTGGCTCCTTCTGACTCTTTAAACTGATTGAGTTTTACTAAAGGGGTGTTACCCACTAAATCTGTTAATTTTTCTGCTATCTTTCCCATAATTCTATTTGTTTAAATTTTTGACAAAAATAGCAGCTATTGGATGGGTATGAAATAGCACAATTATGGTATATTGAAGAATTATCTTCTCCAGATATCAAGTTCTTTCTAAAATTTTCCAGATAGCTTCTACCCAAACATCACTGCTATTGAGTGCCGGAATAAAGGAGAGTTTCTCTCCCCCTGCTTCCATAAATAGTTTACGGGCTTCGATGTCGACATCATAGAGTGTTTCCAAATTATCAATCGGAAATCCCGGTGTAACCACGGCTACTTTTTTCCATCCCAGTTTGGGTAAATCACGGATGTCGGTATCGAGAAAGGGATTCAACCATTTTTTACCTCTTTGTGATGAGTAGAAAAGGAATGTATCATGCGGATCGATATTCAGTTTTTCACAAAACAGCCGGTTAGTTTCTTTCAACTGATAGACATAGTCGTATTCTTTTCCTTTTTTCCATCCGGCTTCCACCTGGGCCAGGGGCAGGCTGTGATAGGAGAAGATAAGTTTGTCGATATCATTCAAATAGGGCTTCGCATGAGAAGTAAGTGCCTGGATAAAGGCCGGATGATTGTAATAGGGCTCAGTGAATTTTAACCTGAAAGAGTGGGGGTGTTTGTAGAAGACATTCCCTATCATATCCTTTGACGTCTGCGTAGTAGATTGCGCATAATGGGGAAATAACGGGAAAACGACTACTTCATGAAGCAATGGGCATTTTCTCTCCAGTTCCCGGAAAGCAGAAGTGACATCCGGGTTCCCGTATCGCATGGCTATTTCTACGGGAATACCTTTTTGTTCTTCCAGTTTCTGCGCCAGTTTTCGCATGTGATAGGTAAGTGGTGAAACGGGTGACTCTTCGTTATGCCAGATCAATTTATATTTCTCAGAAACCCGCGAGCCGCTGCTTGGCCCGATTATATTTTTCGCGAGGAATTTTGAATACCATTCCGTCTTTCCCGTCAGAAGGGGGTCTGAAAGCATGGCGGTGATAAACTCCTTTACATCGTTTATGTCTGTACTCGCGGGAGTCCCCACATTCACTAATAGTATACCTCTCATTTTACCAATTACCGATTACTAATTACTAATTACCAATTACTACATTCATCCAGACAAATCATCCACTTATCCACTCACCAATTCATCACTACTTGTCCCGATTTATCGGGATCATCACACAGGTCTCCAGCAGTTTGGTGAACTCATCGGGTACAATTGTCATCGAGTTCGTATCAGCCGGGATAAGCATTGACTCGCCCTCACGCAATGTATCACTGTTTCCTTTATCATCTTTTACGGTACAATGACCGGCCATACAGATATAAATTACGAATGAATCGATTGCACTATAGTTGCGTTCCATCTGGCGATTCATTTCCAACAGGTGAGTTGTGAAATAGGGTGACGTAACTAATTTTACAGGATGATTTATGTTTTCTTTGTATTCCGTTTTATATGAGTCGTATACCTTGAAATCGATCGCATCTTTTGCCAGTTCCGTGTGTAATTCACGACTATTGCCGGCTGCATCTTTACGGTTATAGTCATAAATGCGATAGGTGATATCGGAGGTCTGTTGTATCTCGGCGATAAAGCATCCGGCCCCGATAGCATGTACCCGTCCGGCAGGAAGGTAGAAGACATCACCGGCTTTCACGTCGTATTTCATGAGTTTGTCGGTAAAAGTATTGTTCTTTACTGTCTCCGGATATTCCTCGGGGGTGATGCTCTCTTTGAATCCGGAATAAAGATAGGCTCCCGGTGCCGCATGGATCACGTACCACATCTCGGTTTTTCCAAAGGAGTTGTGCCGCTCTTTAGCCAGCGCATCATTAGGATGGACCTGAATGGAGAGATCGTCACGGGCATCAATGAATTTAATGAGTAAGGGAAAAGTATTCCCGAATTTCTGATACACTTTTTTCCCGACCAATTCTTCTCCGTAACGGCTCAGCAATTCATCCAGCGATGTGCCGGCCAAATTGCCGTTGGAAATACGGGAGATGCTACCGTGCACGTCCGAAATCTCCCAACTCTCACCAATCCCTTCCTGAATGGGTTCGATTTTTTTGAATCTACAAATATCGGAGCCACCCCAAATGACCGGTTTAAGGATTGGTTCGAATTTAAAAGGATAAAGTGTACCGTTATTAATTGGAGAATTTTTTGCTGTGTTGTTATTATTATCAGACATTGGATTGTTTAATTGTTTAATTATTGAATTGTTTAATCAGTAAATCATCACATCAGTAAATCATTTTTCCACCTAACCTCCTAATCACTTAGGCACTTAACCACTTAATCACTTAGGCACCTCATTACCATAGCTGTCCGGGCAGGCAGGTAAAGACGCAGCCACCCTTTGTTTTCTTTCGCATAGAGTGGATCATACATTGTAAAATGATGAATAGTATCATCGTTTAATCCGAAACCTCCAAAGTGCAGGTTACCGGTATCCAGCACGATTTCATATTCACCTGCGGGAACAGGGATACCATAATCACTATATGATTTTTGCGGATTGAAATTATAGACAAAGAGCAGGTCTTTACGCATATAGGCCAGGATATTATCATCGTCTTTATCCCATATTTTCACTAACGGCAATGCCTGGAAATTGGGGACAGACCTGATCAGTTGTATCATTGCTTTATCGAAGTCACCCAGATAGTGGTATTTCAAGTTATGATCGTCTGCCAGATTCCACTGTCGGCGGGCGTATTTGTAAGACCAATGATTCCCTTCACGGGGAAAATCGATCCATTCGGGGTGACCAAACTCATTTCCCATAAAGTTGAGGTAACCGCCGTTAATGGTAGTTGCCGTTACCAGCCGGATCATCTTATGCAGTGCAATACCGCGGTCCACAGCATAGGAACTGCTCGTCAACTTCGACATAAACCAGTACATGTCGGCGTCGATCAGCCTGAAGATAATGGTTTTATCGCCTACCAACGCCTGGTCATGACTTTCTACATAGGAGATAGTCTTCTCATCGGTGCGCCGATTGGTCGTTTCCCACCAGATAGCACTGGGATGCCACTCTTCATCTCTTTTCTCTTTGATCGTTTTGATCCAGAAATCGGGGATATTCATCGCCATACGGTAATCGAATCCGTAACCTCCCGATTGTATATCCAGTGCCAGTCCGGGCATACCGCTGACTTCTTCAGCGATAGTGATGGCATGGGGATTTACTTCATGAATCAATTGATTGGCTAACGTGAGATAGCAGATGGCATCGGGATCCTGATGCCCGTTATAGTAATCGCCATAGGAACTGAAGCTTTCTTCCAGGCCATGGCTGTAATACAGCATCGACGTGACGCCATCGAACCGGAAGCCGTCGAACCGGAACTCTTCCAGCCAATATTTACAGTTGGAAAGCAAAAAGTGTAACACTTCATCTTTTCCATAATCAAAACAAAGGGAATCCCACGCCTGATGATTCCTCCTGTTTGGATCACGAGGAAAATACAGGTCATAACTACCATCCATTCGCCCAATGCCTTCTATTTCGTTCTTTACGGCATGTGAATGCACGATATCCATGATGACAGCAATACCCATATCGTGGGCCGCATCGATCAATTGCCGAAGTTCATCGGGCGTACCGTTCCGGGAAGAAGGTGCGAAAAAGCTGGACACATGGTATCCGAATGAACCATAATAAGGATGTTCCTGGATAGCCATGATCTGGATAGCATTGTATCCGTTCTCTTTTATCCGTGGTAATATGTTTTCCCTGAACTCGTTATAACTTCCCACTTTCTCTTCTGCGGTGGACATACCTATATGGGTTTCGTAGATGAGCAGGGGTGAGCAGTTCGGTTTGAAACCGGTATGTTTGAAAGTATATCTGTTTTCCGGCTCCCATACCTGCGCACTGAAGATGAATGTCTGCTGGTCCTGCACCACACGTCTGCTCCATGCAGGAATCCGTTCACCCGAACCTCCTTCCCAATTTACATGCAATTTGTAAAGGTCTTCATGATGAATGCGACCAGACGGTATCTTTATCTCCCAAATGCCATTGTCCATTCGTTTCAAACGGAATGATTCCTGACGCTGCCAGTCGTTGAAAGTACCCACAAGGAAAATCTCGGTGGCATTTGGTGCCCATTCGCGAAAAACCCATCCATCTCCGGTTTTGTGTAATCCGAAATCGAGATAACCACTTGCGAAATCGGAAAGGGTGATCTGCCCTGCTTGTGTAAGATCAGACAACCGTTTCAAATAAAAATTATGCCGCCCTTCAATTGCATTGGCATATGGATTGAGCCAGGGATCGTTTTTAATGATGTTAAGCATTGTTTACCGCTACCTTTATGATAATTTTTTTTGTCTCTCCTTCACCAATCAGGGGAGCATGCCCATCTTCGGGCGAAAATATAATAAACTCACCGGGAATAACAGTGACAAATGTCGACGGCTCATCGTCGAAAAATTCGATATCATTATTGGAGTCATATCCCTCTTTCGGTTGAGATAGGGATGAGAGGGACTTCCATCCGAATGTTTCGGCTATCGTAACCGGTATTTGTATATCGATAAACTTTTTATGGGTTTCGAGTTTAGCTTCCTTTGCCAGTTTCAACTTTGATTCGGCGACGGTGGCCTTCAACAGATTTTCATCGATCTCAGTGGTGCCAGTCTCCACATTATTTATATCCAATTTTCCGATAAATTCGAAAGCTTTTTCAAAAAGCGGATGTAAACCGTAATAATTGGCTGCATTTGCGAGGTTATCAACAATCATAGTTCAATTACATTAGACTATTTCTCGCTATGGCATAATATAAACAAGTTTATCTTCTGCTCATTTAGCTTAACGAAATAGTTCTTTTTATTAAGTTATAAATCCAATAGGACAAAGATAGGAAATTGTAAATATTTCTCTCCATTTTTGACAGTAAAAAAGCGTATGTAAAATAAAATTGAGAAAAATGCATATCTTTGTGACTTAAGTTTAACAAATCAATAATTTCATAATGAAACGAATTATTTCGGGTATTTTCTTGATCATTTTTATTTTTTCGGGACGATTATTTGCGCAAAATCCAGATATTACCTGCAGCCTCGGTTTTACATTTGAGATAAGTGACGACAAAAGTTGGGGGTACAAAGAACCGGTTATTGTAGATATTACTCCCGGGTCTCCGGCGGAGAAAGCAGGACTGCAACTGAATGATATCCTCCTGTCTGTAAATCAGAATGGCACTTATCTGAAATCATACCAGACAATCATGTCGTGGTTCAATCAAGACCCTCGCTCAATGCATCTGGGTATTCGTAATTTCAAACATGCTTTTAAAGAGATTACAATCGAAAAAGATTGTCGTCATGCCAATGCGATCAGCGAAGCACAGTTGGCTCCCGTATTTTCCTTTTACAGTCTGGAGGATATACAGGACAGGCGTTTTCTGATACCGGTAAAAACGACTGTCAATGAAAATGCACTTTTTCATAACTACCGTACATTTGCCTTTTCTCCTTCCGATGAGAGTACACGCCATATCGATGAGCGAATCAATGCTGTCTTTATCCGAGCTTTGGCCGTTGTTGGATTAAAATATGATCCGGTAGATCCCGATTTTGTTATTCAAACCTATTATAGTTATGAGAGTAATCCGATGTACAAGGCCGGTTCACCCACTTACGGGAGTTATCAGCCTGTGTGGCGATTCGATACAAGAAACAACAGAATGGTGAAAGTCCCTCTGTATAATCCTTCTGAAGCAGTCCGGGTGGATGATATCGCTTATAATCTTGAATTCGGATATCGCTTCTATGATAGGAAATTTCTGGAGGCTGGGGATATGATGTTGATCTGGGAGAGTGAGGTACAGGAACGGTTGAGTAGTCATTACGATCTGATTGATTATCTGGAGATGAATCTTCCGCTTCTGTTGAAGAAGTTCCCAAACTCGGGGAATAAGTCGTTCGGCACTTATCATGTGAATTATCTGAAATACAATTATACCGGTATCGGATATAATATGAATGATTTGAAAACGGTCGTATCGGTAGATCCCGGTTCTCCTGCTGCAAGAGCCGGTATTTTACCGGGGGATGTGGTGATCAATATACAGGGACAGAATTTCGACCATACCTCTCAAACGCTTACAGAGGGATATCGCCGTTTTATCGCAGAAACCATGGGTCTTCGGGATAAAAGCAGCCGGTATACCGATTCCAATGGTTTTAAAGATTGTATGTTTTGGGATGTGGCTCAGTATAATGCCGTAGCTACGGCTATCGCCAATAACCGGCGTTATAAATCGGCATTCTCTTATCTGTTCAATTTTAATCAATACATAGATTGGAGTACTCCTGTCTCCATTAATATAATTGTACTGCGGGATGGTAATGAAATGAATTTCGCTGTAACCCCTCAAATTACAATAAGCTCGCATATCCTGGCGTATTGATTAAGTGCCTAAGTGCTTAAGTTCTTAAGTGCCTAAGTGGTTGAGTGGTTGAGTGGTTAAGTGGTTGAGTGGAAATCTGCGGATAAGTGAGGGCAAAGTAAGTTTACTTAAATTTGCCGAGCGGCAGCAGATTGCGCGAAGCGAAAAGTGGGAATGTGTCGGAATCTTGAGTTGCAAATCAGCGCAGCTAAATACTTATAATGTATTGTTCTTTAGTTGATTGTTTTTTTGACCTCCATTTCCTGGGAGATGACAGGTGAAAAAATATTCAAAATAAATCGAGAAATATTTGGAACTTATTCTCCGGAATTGCTATCTTTGTAGCCCTTTCGCTTAAAAAGCGGGGTCATTATAGAGATAATGAAACAGGCAGATTGAAATAAAGCAAGTGTAACGATTGGGAATCAGTTTCTTTGTTTCGAATGCGAAAAAAATATTGAAAAAACTTTCTTAAAAGTTTTGGAGATTGAAAATAACTTTCTATCTTTGCACCCGCTTTCAGGAAATAATCCTGGGGCGAGAACG
>ERZ778021.785-NODE-785-length-47422-cov-5.130639_pt1 | contig 47422 bp, 30 predicted proteins | sample MGYA00375751_ERZ778021 | MGnify/ENA primary metagenome ERZ778021 (study PRJEB29350, sample SAMN05389814) | bioreactor metagenome | isolation source: Thiocyanate stock bioreactor | place: South Africa: University of Cape Town | collected 2013-08-29 ... | reverse complement strand
CGCGTACGTCACCGACTCCAACGGCGTCGTCGCGTTCGACGAGCCGGGGCTCCTGGGGCGTCGGGTCCACTTCGCGATCAGGAGCCACGGCTACGAGTTCCCCAAGGACGGCTTCGGCATCGCCGGCGTCGCCCTGGAGACGAAGCCCGGGGGCGAGGCGACGCTCAAGATCAAACGCATGAACATCGCCGAGCGCCTCTACCGCGTCACCGGCGGCGGGATCTATCGCGACAGCCTCCTGACGGGCGTCCCGGCCCCGACCCGCGAGCCGGTCCTCGACGGCCTGGTGCTGGGGCAGGACAGCGTCCTGAACGCGGTCTACGGCGGCAAGATCCACTGGTTCTGGGGCGACACCAACCGCCCGGCCTACCCGCTGGGCAACTTCCACACGCCCGGGGCCGTCTCCGAACTCCCCGGCCGGGGGGGCCTCGACCCGTCGAAGGGCGTGGACCTGACCTACTACGTCGACGACCAGGGCTTCGCCCGGCCCGCGTGCAAGATGCCCGGCGAGGGCCCCACCTGGATCACCGGCCTCGTGGTCCTGACCGACGCCCAGGGCCGCGAGCGGATGTTCGCCAATTACGCCAAGATCAAGCCCCCGATGACCACCTACGAGCGCGGGGCCGTCGAGTGGGACCCCGACAAGGCCGAGTTCGTCCGGCGCGCCGTCTACTCCGGCACCCACGAGACCACCACCGGCGAGACCCTCAGCGGCCACACCTTCCTCCGCAAGGACGACGGCGTTGAATACGTCTACTACTGCAACCCCTTCCCCCTCACGCGCGCCCCGGCCGACCCGGACAGGATCATCGACGAGAAGGCCGTGCAGGTCTTCACCTGCCTGGAGGCCGGCTCGGGCGTCGACACCCCCAAAGTCGACCGCGCCCCCGACGGCCGCCTGCGCTATGCCTGGAAAACCGGTGCGCGGCGGGTCGACACCCGCGACCAGGAGAAGCTGGCCAAAGCCGGCGCGATCCGGCCCGAGGAGGCCCTGATCCAGCTCCGCGACCCGTCCACCGGCAAGCCCGTGACGGCCCACGGCGGGTCGGTCTACTGGAACGAGCACCGCAGGCGCTGGGTCATGCTGTTCGTGGAGATGGGCGGCACGTCGTTCCTGGGCGAGATGTGGTTCGCCGAGGCCGACTCGCCCACCGGCCCCTGGACGTTCGCCCGCAAGGTCGCCACCCACGACGCCTACTCGTTCTACAACCCGAAGCAACACCCCATGTTCGACCAGGAAGGCGGCCGGCTCGTCTACTTCGAGGGGACGTACACCAACAGCTTCTCCGGCAACAAGGAGCCGACGCCCCGCTACGACTACAACCAGGTCATGTACCGCCTGGACCTGGCCGACCCGCGGCTGTCGCTACCCGTGGCGGTCTATCAGTCGGGGCCGAGGGGCCTGGCGACGGGCCCGATGCTGGATGGGAGCGTGGCGGGGAGGCCGATCGCATTCTATGCCCCCGACCGGCCCGGGGAGGGGACGATCCCCGCGGAGATCGGCGACGGGGGCCGGATTTTCCTCCTGCCGGCCGATTCCCGGCTTGCGGAAACGACCCCGATCTACGAATACTGCCGGGAAGGGAGTACGGAACGGACGCTCTCCATCGACCCGGATCGCGAGGAGGACGGCTGGCGGCGATCGCCGCAGCCGGTCGGCCGCGCGTGGAAGAACCCGGGGCCCCCGCAGGCCTGGTGACGAATGGATTCCACCGCCCGACGGACATCGGCCGCGCCGCCGGCCCCGCCCGTGGACGCGGCCGACGGGCCCGCCTCCGCCATCGACGACCTGCTGGACGGCCTGGAGGTCGACCCGGAGGAATCCTGGGACGCCTTCTTGGGCCTGGAGTCCCTCGACGCGGACCTCCGGCGGTCGATCGTCGACGAGCTGGTCGCGGCCCCGGCCAGCGAGGGCGTGACCCGGCTCCTCCACCTGCTGGGGGCCAGTCGCGACGGGGCCGTCCGCCTAACGGCCCGGCGCGCCCTCGGGACCGGCGACCGGCCGGTCGTCGAGCGGCCGAGGCGCGTCGCGTCGGTGCCGGCCCGGATCGACCGCGACCCGCCGCGGGTCGTCCGCTCGCTGGCGACGGCCGTCGACGGCGAGGGGGCCGGGGCGGTCGCCGTGGCCAGCGTCCACGGGGGCCGCACTTCCGTCGCGGCGTTCCTCTGCGACGTCCGCGGCGGCATCCGCGACGTCCTCGGCGACGTCCGGGGCGGGCGCGACGCCGACGTCGACCTCTTCGAACGCTTCCCCGAGCTGGCCCTCGGCCCCTGCGTCGAGGACGCCCATGCGCTGGCGACGGGGCTCCTGGCCGGCAGCCTGATGCTCTCCGGCCGCGAGACGCCCCCCGCCGTCCGCGAGTGGCTCGACGCGACCCTCGGCGGCGGCTTCCACGCCGGGGCCTTCCTCGCCGCCCGCCCCGAATGGGCCGCCCCCTCCGTCGACTCCGCGACCCTCGCCGAGCGCTCCTGGCGCATCCTCGAAGCGTGCCCCGGCTGGGTCGACCGCTCCACCTTGACGTACGACCTGGCCGAGGAGATCACCGTCCGCGAGCGCCGGGCCGCCGCCGACCCGCTCCGCGACGCCGGCGCCTATCGCTTCCTGTTCGAACGTCGGCTGCTCCACCGCCTGGAACTTTACCGCCGGATGCTCCTCTGGATGGCCTTCTTCTGGGACGCCGCCGGCGAGCCCGACCTCTCGCTCGGCGCGGGGGTGCTCTCCTGCCAGCTCGCCGACCCCCAGTACGCCGTCCCCTCGCATCCCTTCACGGTCGCCCTCTCCACCCGCAGCCTGCACGAGGCCCAGCGCCGGCTGGGGACCGCGGAGGATCCGCGCCGCCGGTAGCCTTCGAAACGTCGAAGGCCGGCATCGCGTGCTGGCGCGACGGCCGGCCCGGGTCGTCTCGCGCGGGAGCGCGTGACCTTACTTCTTGGGCGCCTTGGTCTCGGTCTTGGCGGGGGCGGCCTTGCCGGCCTTCCCCTTCTTCTCGTCGGCCTTCTTCTTCTTCGCGATGTCGCGCGCGTCGCCCATCGGTCGTGCTCCTTCGGGATCTGGGACCGGACGGCCCTGGAGGAAAGGTGCGTCGCCGTCGAAGGAGGCGGCGACGTCCTTGAAGATGCCCATCCGACCGTCGCGTTGCAAGCCGAGCGGGCGGATTTTCCCCAATTTCTCCGGAACGACCGTCAGCGGGCCTCGCGCCAGTAGTCGGGCAGGTCGGGCCTGGTGGCCAGGAGGATTTCGAGGATGGCCTGGCGCTGCTCGGGCGTGCGGCGGGCGAAGGCCGGCGACTGGTCGCGGCCGGTCAAAACTTCCCAAAGTCGGCGATACGTCCGCTCCTTCACCGGCGCGGGGAGGGCGTCGAACGCCTTCGAGTAGATCAGGTAGCTGCACGGGTACTTGAACAGCCGGGTCGTCAGGTCGAAGTCGCGCAGCGATCGGCCCTGGGGGTCGCGGGGGCCGCGGGCGGCGAACTCGTCGGCGAACGGGGACGTGCCTTCCACCTTGCCGCTCAGGTCGGCCTCCTCGACGAACAGCATGTACTTCACCAGCTTCTCGGCCGGCCCGTCGAAGCGCCGGGCGGTGCTCTCGGAGATGGTCCCCTCGGGCTCGCCGAACGCCTTGTTGATCTCCTTGGCGTACTGGAGGGCCATCCTGGCCTGATAGTTGGCGACGGCGATCAGGTTGTGCATCTTGACCTGATGCTCCAGCACCATCAGGGCGACGATGTCGCTGTGCGGCGACAGGTAGGGCTTGAGGTTGAGCCGCCCGGCCAGGTCGAGGACGTCGTTCGCGACCGGCTGCGGGCCGTCGCGCGCGGTGGGGTCGGCCAGCAGGTTCCCCAGGTGCGCCTGGCCCCCGGACCGGCCGGTGACGTACCAGCCCCCCCACCGCTCCTTCAACGGGCTCTCGTGGGTGCTCAGCGAGCTGCCGGCGCTGAACAGCATGCGGCCCGAAGGCTCGGTGGGGATCGAGCGGACGAGGTGGCCCGGCACGTCCTCGGTCCGGCCCGAGAGGTGGCACTGGAGGCAGTCGTGCGTCCGCCGCTCGATCGTCGGCGGGCCGCCGTCCTCGGCGGCCTCGATGAAGTAGAATACGCCCCCCAGCTCGGGATCCACGGCCGAGACCTCGATCCCCTCGCCGCGCTGGACGTACCCGATGTAGACCTCGTCGTTGAAGTAGATCGCGCGGGGCGTGCGCGGCGAGATCCTCGAGATCTGCAAGCTCGACTTGGAGAAGACGAGCACCTGCGACGAGATCGGGACGTCGAGCGCCTTCAGCACCGCGCGGAGGTAGCCCTGCGGGCCTTCCTTCTCCAGCACGACCTGCTTCGACTCGACGAGCTTCTTGAGCCCGGCCACGGGGTCGGTCGCGTCGGCCGTCAGGTAGTTGATCGGCTCGCGATCGTAGGGGAGGTCGGCCCTCGCCGCCATCGAGGTGACCACCAGGCCGGCCGCCACGAATCCTTGCGCCACGACCCGGCGCGCGAGAAAGCATGGGGCCGGCCGCTGGTGGCTTGCACGCGATCCGTCCCCGGCGACCGGGAGCGAGGACGGCGTCATCGGCTTCGCAAGGCGGTAATTCTTCACCATGATGTAAAGATTATCGCCCGGCCGCCGCTTCAGGGAAGAGTATACTTCGCGGCTCCTTCATTTTGCACACCTATTCATCGCTCCCCGACGATTCGCATCCCCGCCGCTTCCCGAGGGGTGAGACCATGTTGCACCGCATCGACGGCGGCCATTCCGTGGTTGACAGGAATCCCCCCTCGGACCCTAATCCGGCGTCCGGACGGAGGGATGCGCGGACGAGGGGGACGTCATGGGACGACGAAGGCGGGCGCTGCGGCTGGCGGCCTGGGCGGGATGGTTGGCGTTGGTATTCCAGGGCGTGCGGGCCGGGGCCGCGGCGACGGACACCAACCCGGAGCACCTGGCCGGGCTGCTGGCGCTGGGATATCTGGCGGCGTGGGGACCGTTCTTCATCTTCTCCCCCCACGGGCCGGCCGGGACGTTCGGCCGGTTCGCGGTCTGCTCGACGGCCCTGCTGCTGACGCTGGCCGCGGTGGAGGTGCCCGCCCGGCTCGGCCTGCTGGATTACCGCGAGATGTTCGCCACGCCGACGCCATCGTGGCAGCGCCGGGGCAATGCCCCGGATGCGGAGTTGATCTACGTCCGCAAGCCCCACCAGAAGTCCCGCCTCCGATACGTCGGGGGCGACCTGTACGGCCTCCGCGGGGCGAAGCCCTGGAAGCATTACGATCGCGAGTTGGCCACCGACGCCCGCGGCTTCCGCAACCCGATCGACCTCGCGACGGCCGACGTGGCCGTCGTGGGCGACTCGTTCGTCGAGGGCCTGCACGTCGAGGCGGGCGACCTCATGACGGCCCGGCTCGCGGGCCTCCTGGGCCGTCCCGTCGCGAACCTGGGCCGGAACGGCTACGGGCCGCAGCAAGAGGCCGCCGTCCTGAAGCGTTACGCGATGCCGATGAAGCCCGGAGTCTGCATCTGGTCGTTCTTCGAAGGGAACGACCTCCACGACCTGCACGAGTACGACGACAACCGCAAGAACCTGGGACGCATCCTGGACGTCCGCCGCGCCGAGAGCCCTTACGCCCGCGGCGTCGTCCGCAACGGCCTGGGGTTCGTGCTCCGGAACTTCATCAGCCCGGCCTCGACGAAGCCCGGCGACTCCCACCGCGGGATGTTCACGGATCGCGACGGCCGCGAGGTCGCCTTCTATTTCAATTCGGGCATCCAGTTCGACGTGTCCGAGCCCCCCTTCCCGCGCGGAGGCTCCGACGAGCTGAAGCGGGTCGGGTCGATCCTCGCCGAGGCGCGCGACGTCTGCCGCGCGAACGGGGTCGAGTTGGTGGTGGCCTTCGTCCCGGCCAAGCTGAGGATCTATCGCGACCTCTGCCGCTTCGCCCCGGGCTCCCCCTGCCCCGCCTGGCCGTCCGACGACCTGCCGGACGACGTCCGCCGCCTGGTGGGCGGGCTCGGGCCGGACGTCGGCTACGTCGACCTCACGCCCGCCCTGCACACGGCCGCCGAGGCGGGCGAGATCGTCTACCTCCCCGACGACCCCCACTGGGCCGAGGCCGGCCACCGCGTCGCCGCCGAGGCGCTGGCCCCCGAACTGGCCCGTCGCCTCGCCCGCTCCGACCGCACCGCCGACGGGACGGCCCTCACGCGCCGTTGATCCGACCGCGCCGCCATGGCTCACAGAATCGGCGCATCTCCAACGCCCCCCTGTAGGCTGGGTCGCGACCCAGCCTACGCAGGCCGTCGCTCGACGCCTCGCGCCGGACGCGCCGTCGACGGCCCCGCCCGGCCGGGGGTCAGTGCCAGAAGCAGTTCATCGGGTCGGTGGAGATGTATTCCAGGGCGTCGTCGAGCCCCAGGACCACGTCGCCGAAGTCGCCGATCGTCTTCCAGCGCTCGGAGAAGACGCTCCAGTACAGGACGGCGAAGCGGCCGTCGGCGCGCGGTCGCAGCCGCGCGACGGGCTCGCCGCAGTCCTCGTGGAACAACGTGTAGCCGTGGCGGTCCTTGCGCACCCCCACGCCGCCGCCGAGGTGATGATTGTACGCGGCGATCCGGCTCTCCACGAAGTCGAGGATCACCGGCGCCTCGTCCGCGACCGCGACCCCCCGATCCTCGCCCACCTTCGCCATGCTCGTCTTCCTGGTCTTCATATCCGATGATCCGGTGCGTCCGGCTCCCCGCGACGTCGAGTCGTGATGGGCCGCGCGTCCTGCGCCGGCTGCTCGCCCCCTAGGATCATCACGACCGGCGCGTCGCGCCCGCAAGCAAATTTTCCAGGATTTACGCAACACCCGTTCAGATTGTTCGCGGCCTCGGGCCGCAAGGGAAGGCCCGGGCCCCCCGGAAAGGGGGACTGGGCTTGCCATCGCGGGCCTCGGGGCCGACCCTAGTAGGATACGGGAGGGACGCCCGGGTCCGTTCGGGCGCGGGGCCGATCCCTCTCGAACCCTTGCAGGAGCCGACGCCCCGGGACGATCCGGGACGCTCAGAACGACCATGGCCGATCCGACGCTGCTGACCCTGTGGGACGACGTCCGCTCCAAGACCCTCGACGTGCTCAAGGGCCTGGACGACGTCCACGCCCGCTGGGCTCCTCCCAACCTGCAGAATTCGTGCCTGTGGCACGCCGGGCACAACTACGTGGTGGCCGAGTTCCTGGCCTCGCGCGCCCTGGGGACGCCCGCCCAGATGCCGAACAACTGGCAGAAGATGTTCAGCTGGGAGAGCAACCCGGCCCACACCCGCCCCGAGGAGTGGCCGCCTCTGGCCGTCCTCACGACGGCCCTCTCCGAGCAGCATCGCCGCCTGCGCGAGGTCTTCTCGACCCTCACCGCCGAGAAGCTCGACCTCGCCGACCCCGGCAAGCCCGAGCGCTCGGCCCGCCACACCCTGCTGATCGCCATGCAGGACGAGGCGCGCCACACCGGCGAGATCATGCTCCTCCGCAAGATGATGACCAGGACGTTCGTCGTCGCGGGCACGTCCATCGCCTGACCCGCCCGGGGCCGGCGCGGGCGTCGTTGATGACGCCCGCGCCGGCGGGCCCTTCACAGGTCCTGGTCGATCAGCAGGGGCATGTGCGTCGATTTCGTCATCACCCGGTAGTAGTGGGTGGCGGGGACGCAGACCATGTAGGCGACGGCCACGCCCTCCTCATCGGGCACCAGGATGCCCCGGATCCCCTGGCGGATCCGGAACCAGACCCCGCGCTCGTAGCCGAGGGTGGCGGGGATGTCGACCCGGACGGCGCCGACGTGCCGCCAGACGCCCGCGTCGACGCTCTCCTTCCAGGTCCAGCCGGTCCGCGGCAGGAATCGGCTGCTCCGGTCGCCGTTGCCCCAGCGGACCACCTGGAGGCGGCCGTCGCGCCAGACCGGCAGGCGGGGGCGGTGGTCGCGGTACAGGAAGCGGACCTCGGGCTCGCCCCCCTCGCCCCGGTCGTGGCGACGGCGTTCCAGCCGATGGCGCCCGATCAGCTCCGTGGGCAGCTCGCTCCATGCCAGGGATATCGCGGTACACACGGTCGGGGACGCGGGGCGGCCTCCCTCAGAAACAGACCTTGCCGCGGATGTCGCAAATGTCGAAGTCGTTGGCCGAGTCGCGGTAGATGGCGGGCAGGTACAGCGTGGCCCCGCTCCGCAGCGCGAAGCGGCCGATGCGGCCGTTGACCTCCTCCTTGAGCCGGTCGACGGCCTCGGCGAGCCCGCGGCGGCCCGGCGGGTCGAAGAACGGCAGGGACGCCTGGCCGCGGGGGGCCAGGTCCTCGGCGATCAGGGGCATGTGCGTGGCCGTCTCCCCCTCCGCCCATGCCCGCCGCAGGCAGGGGCGGGCGACGTCCAGCAGCAGGTCGAACCGGTCGGCCGGGACGGCCAGCGTCGCCCGGCCCTGCCCCGTGCGGTCGTTCTTGTACGCGACGAGGACCGTCAGCCGCCCCGCGGCGACGCGGTGATACCGCAGCTCCTCGATCAGCCGTTCGAGGTTGCGCACCAACCAGGCGTAGAGGATCCTCGGGTCCGTCGTCGCCCCCCCCAGGCTCCCCCCGCGGGAGAGCGTCTTGTGCGCCGGCCGGCGCTCGTGGATGGGCTGCACCGGGGTCCCGTTGATCTCCCACCAGAGCGCCTCGCCCGAGGCCGTCAGCAGCCGACGCACCAGCGCCCGGTCGGCGCGGGCCAGGTGGAGGCAGGTGGTGATCCCCCAGGCCGCCAGCCGCGCCGCCCGGCGGCCGGCGATCCCGGCGATCTCGGTCACGGGGAGGCCGTCCAGCAGCTCCTCCTCGTCGGCCGCCGTCAGGACCGCGCGGGCGCCCGCGGGCTTGGAGGCGTCGGCCGCCAGCTTCGCCAGCGTCCGCGTCCGCGCGATCCCCACCGTCGCCGGCACCCCCACGCGGTCCCGGATCCGATCCCGCAGCCCCCGCGCCAGGCCCGCGAACGTCTCGCCCCGGCCCCGCTCCGCCCGGAAGTAGAACTCGTCGATCGAGTAATACTCCACCCGTCGCGACGCCTCGCGCACCGCCTCAAGCATCATCAGGCTGAGCGCGTGATACCACCGGAAGTCGCGCTTGACGTAGATCCCGTCCGGGCACTTCGCCATCGCGTCCCAGATCGGCTCGCCGGTCTTCACCCCCTCGCGCTTCATCTCGTAACTCTTGGCGATGACGCACGCCCCCTGGTTCCCCAGCACGCCCACCGGCTTGCCTTCCAGGAAGCGATCGCGCACCCGCTCCGCGGACACATAGAAGCAGTCCGCGTCGAGGTGCCCCACCGCCATCGTCGCCACGCCGGGATTCATGTACGAAAACATAGTTTGCACGCCTGGACAGGTCAAGCGAGGAGCCCCGCCGGGGCGTCGAAATCCCCGCACGCTCGCGGCGAGGCCGGGAGGATCTCGCCCAATCCGCCGGAATCCTGAAATCCCGACGCCTCGGCCGCGGACCCTATCCGATGGACCGTGGTTCTTTGACAACCCGCAGGGCTTCAACAGGCGGCGAAAGCCTGTATCCAGGCCCTCGCCGCGGCGGGTGAGAGTCGCAGGGGCGCGGAGGTGAGGATAAGCGACGCCTCAAACCGTCCGGCAGGTGCCGAAAACGCCGATCGTCCCGGAGTTCGAGGCGGCCTGCGATGACGACGGTCTTCCCCCCTCGCGGGGGAAGACAGACCGCGAAGCGGTCAGATGAGGGGGACGCGAAGCACGCGGCCCGTGGGGATCCGATGCCCCGCCCGAACGGGCCGTCGCGAATCCCGACGGCCGTCGCGCGTCGTCCCCCTCATCCGGCCCTTCGGGCTACCTTCCCCCGCGAGGAGGGAAGGCCGTCAGGATGGCCCTCCCAAACTCCGGGACGATCAGGAAAACGCGGACGATGGATTCGAAAACGACGATCGAAGCCAAACTCCAAACGACGATAAAATCCAATGACCAAACAACTTGCGACACAAAAACGAGAACGCGTCTTCCCACGAAGGGACCCAATCGATCCCAGCGTCGTCGGGGCCGGTCAGAGCCGGAAATCGTCGACGGCGCGGCGCAGGGCGCGGACGAACTCCGGCGTCGTCCCGCAGCAGCCGCCGACGAAGGCCGCGCCGGCCTCGACGAGGGCGGGGAGGAACGCGGCGAACTCGTCGGGCGTCGTGGAGTAGACGGCCCGGCCGTCGACGATCGTCGGCAGGCCGGCGTTGGGCTTGATCCAGACGTTGTCCCGATGGACGGCGTACAGCCGGCGGCAGATCGCCACGAACTCGGCGGGCCCCGCGCCGCAGTTGGCGCCGACGGCGTCGACGCCCTCCTCGGCCATCGCGCGGGCGACGTCCTCGGGCGACGACCCGTCGGGCGTCCGGGGCTCGCCCTTCGACGTATCGAAATAGAAGGAGGCGACGACGGAAAGATCGAGATCGTGCATCACAGAGGCGGCCAGGCGGGCCTCGCCGACGTGGCAGAACGTCTCCAGGACGATCGCCTCGACGCCGCCCTCGGCCAGGGCCTCCGCCTGGAGGGCGTAGGCGTCCCGCGCCCGCCGCGCGGCGTCCGGCGATCCGGAATCCAGCTCGCGGCCGAGCCCCGCCGGGCCGATCGAGCCGAAGACCTTCACCCGCCGCGGGGCTGCCTCGCGCGAGAGACGCGCCCCTTTCTCGTTGATCCGCCGGGCCCGGTCGGCCAGGCCGAACCGGGCGAGGGCGATCGGGTTGGCCTGGAAGGTGTTGGTGAGGATGATCTCCGCGCCGGCCTCGACGTAAGAGCGGGCGACGGCCAGGACGTCGTCGGGCCGCGACAGGTTCCAGGCGTCGGCCGACTCGCCGAGGGCCAGGCCGCGGCGTTGCAGCTCGGTCCCCCAGCCGCCGTCGAGGATGGACGTCGGCCGCAGGTCGCGGAGGCGGGTCATGGGACGAGGTACGCGACGACCGCCGAGACCGCCGCGATCGCGATCGAACTTCCGATGATCCGCCAGGAGGTCCGGCGGTCCAGCTCGTGCGACTCCTCGTCCTCGATCCGCTCGGTCCGGCCGGCCGTCTCGCCGAAGCCGGCGACGCCGCCCAGGCCGTAGTTCACGCAGAAGTTCCGCCGGGCCTGGAGGAACCCCAGCGCCGCCATCAGCGCCGGGCCGCCGACCCAGAGCCGGAGCGGCCGGGGCGAGCCCGCCCAGACGAAGTAGCCCCAGAGGGCCACCGCGCCGACGAGCCCCGCCCAGCCGACGATCCATCGCAGCCGGACCTCGGCACCGCCGATGTTGCAGACGCCGGGGACGTACTCGGTCGCGGTCATGGGGCCGCCTTCGCTTCGAGCTTCGGATCCAGTTCGAGCTTCAGGTCCTTGAACCGGACCTCGGTCGCCCCGCCCGAATGGAGCTGGAGGCCGAAGATCCCCCGGCGCGAGACCTTGGGGTCGTCCAGGACGACGGCCGGCTGGCCGTTGATGAACGTGCGGATCGAGGGGCCGACGGCGACGATCTCGTAGTCGTTCCACTCGCCGAGGCGGACGTGCTCCTCGGCCGACTTCGGCCAGAGGAGGCCGCGGCCGTTCTCCTCGTATAACTTGCCCCACCAGTCGGCGCCGACGTCGGCCTGGGGGCCCTTCATCTCGCCGTCCGGCAGGGCCTCGCTGTGGAACTGCACGCCGCTGTTCCCCTCGTTGCGGACCAGCTTCACCTTGAGGGTCAGCCGGAAGTCGCCGACGCTCATCTCGCTCTTGAGGAACGAGTTGTGGGCCAGGCCCGGCGTCTGGCCGACGATCTCGCCGTCCTCGACCTTCCACAGCCCCGGCTCGCCCACCCAGCCGGACAGGTCCTTGCCGTTGAAGAAGCCGGCGACGTTCTCCGGCGTGGCCAGGAGCGCCGCCTGCGCCGGGCTGGCGAGGTAGGCGACCAGCGAGCGGACCTCGAAGTCGGACAGCGGCGTCAGCAGGTCGTCGGGCATCATGGAAAGCTCGCTGGGACGGCTCTCGTCGATGTCGCCCCGGGGGATCACCAGCAGCTCGTTGGCGGTCTGCAAGGTGACGGCGTCCTTGTCCTCGGACTTGACCAGGCCGGTGAGGACCCGGCCGTCGGACGTCGCGACGACGTGCGCCAGGTAGTCCTTGCCGATCAGGGCCGAGGGGTCCAGGACGTTCGCCAGGACGTATTCCCGGTCGGCGCGGTTGGAGCCGGTCAGGTCGGGGCCGATGTTCGCGCCGACGCCGAACAGCGTGTGGCACTGCTGGCAGGTCCGGGCGAAGACGGCGCGGCCCAGCTCGACGTCGGGCTTCTTCGCGTAGCCGGCGGTCAGGATCTTGCGGTACTTCTCGATGAGCTGGGCCTTGTCGGCCGTGGTCTCGCGGGCCGCCCCCCAGACCTTGCCGATGAGGGCGTCGACCTCGGCGTCCTTGTGGTTGCGGATCTGGCGCACGAGGTCGGCCGACAGGTCCTTCGACGCCACCTGGCCCGCCTCGACCGCCGCGAGCAGGGCCTTGGAAGACGTCGCCCGCGCGGCGAGCGTGTTCAGGGCGTCGCGGCGCTCCTCCGGGGCGAGGGTCGGGTAGAGGGCCAGGACGGCCGGCGCGGTCTCGGGGTCGTCGTAGGCGGCGAGGGCCCGCAGAGCCGGGGCCCGCAACGCCGGCTCGGAGAGCAGGCCGCGGAGCACCGGGGCGAGGCCCGGGTCGCGGGCCTTCAGCAGCGAGGCGAGGGCGTCGGCCCGCGCGGCCATGGGCAGGTCGGCCTGGGCCAACACCTTGCGGAGGAAGTCCAGGGCCAGGGGGTCGCCGAAGGTCGCGGCGAGCCGCGTCGCCTGGCCGCCGACGTCCAGGTCGCCGCCGTCCCGGAGCTTCTTGTACACCGCCGGCCAGTTCGCGGGCATGTCGACCGTCCGACGGCCCTGGAGCGACTGGTTGAAGGCCCGCAGGATCGTGAGCCGGTCGGCGTCCGAACCCGCCTGGTCGATCGCCGCGACGAGCCGTTCGAGCGACTCGGGCGTCCCCAGCGCGGCGATGCGGCGGACGGAGTTGATGAGGACGCCGGGGAGCTTCGCCGCCGAGGCCAGCTCCAACGCCCACTGCGGCGAGTCGGCGGCGACGGGCTCCAGCGCGTACCAGACCATGAACGGCAGGTTGTGGTCGTTGGCGTCCTCCGCATGGCGGACCAGACCTTCGAGGATCGGCTTGCGGGCCGCGAGCGGCAGCCGCTGGCAGCCCGAGGCCAGGCCGAGCCGGACCACCGGCGAGGGGTCCGACGTCGCCAGCTTCGCGAAGAAGGCCAGGACGGTCGGCGACGGCGCGCCGGACTCGCACGCCAGCCGCACCGCCCAGGCCCGGGCGGCGACGTCGGCCGAGGTCAGGGCCTTCAACGTCAGGGCCTCGTCCAGCCCGCCGGCGGCGTACAGCGCCCAGAGGGCGTTGAGCCGCAGCTTGGCGTCGGGCCCGTCGAACGCCTTCGACGCCAGCGCGGCGACGAGCTTCGCCTTCGCCTCGCCGTCCATCGAGGCGGCCCGCTCCTGGAGGATCCGACGGGCGTGGCGGACCTGCCAGTCGTTGGGATGGCCCAGCAGCGCGACGAGGTCGTCGACCGTCGCCGCCTTCGGGTCGATCGCCCGAGCGGGGCCGATCTCGGGGCCGTGGCTCACGACGAAGATCCGGCCGTTGGTCCGGTCGTGGGCGGCGGGGTCGGTCAGGTGGCACTGGTTCTCGTCGTACCAGTCGATCATGTACATCTGGCCGTCCGGCCCGGTCTTCAGGCTGATGATCTGGGACCAGCGGTCGTTGGCCTTCAGGAAGTCGGGCCCGTGGCGGCCGACGAACCCCGAGCCGGCCGGCATGAGCAGGTCGCGGTTCAGCCGGGCGCCGTGGATGTTGTTCATCAGGATCGAGCCGACGTACTCCTTCGGCCAGGCGTCGCCCTGGTAGATCAGCGCCCCGGCGTGCGCGTGGCCGCCGCCGGCGAGGTCCGAGCGGCCGTTGCCGCCGTGGGGGTTGCCGCCCAGGTAGTGGCGGTGGTCGGCGATCGTCTTGATGAGGTCGTAGCTGTACGGGTTGATGTCGCTCCCCGCCTGCCGCTCGTACCGCGCCCCCTGGATCACCTGGTAGAGGTGGGGGATGACGCACGAGGTCAGGAAGGCCCGGCCGTCGGCGTCGAAGTCGACGCCCCACGGGTTGCTGGTGCCGTGGGCGAAGACCTCGAAGACGTGCCGCGTGGGGTGGTAGCGCCAGATGCCGCCGTTGATGGGGAGGCGATCGGCGTCGGGCGTCCCGGGCTTGCCGACGCGCGAGTGGGTGAAGACGCCGTGGCAGCCGTAGAGCCAGCCGTCGGGTCCCCAGTTGAACGAGTTGAGCGTCTCGTGTGTGTCCTGGTAGCCCCAGCCGTCCAGCAGGACCACGGGCGGGCCGTCGGGCGCGTCGTCGCCGTCCTTGTCGGGGATGAACAGGAAGTGCGGGGCGGCCCCGACCCAGACGCCACCGAAACCGACCTCGATGCCGCTGGCGAGGTTCAGCTTCTCGCAGAAGACCTTCCGCTTATCGAACTTGCCGTCGCCGTTGGAGTCCTCAAAGATCAGGATGCGGTCCTTCCCCTGCCCCTCGGGCTGGCGGATCGGATAGGTGTAGGACTCGACCACCCAGAGCCGGCCGCGATCGTCGATGGTGAAGGCGATCGGCTGGACGACGTCGGGCTCGCCGGCGTAGAGCGTGACCTTGAACCCGGGCGGGGCCTCCATCGCCCTCGCCGCCTCCTCGGGGGGGAGCCCGGCGTTCATGAAGGCGTCCGACGACGGCAGCCCGGCGCGGACCTCGCCGGCGGGCTTCGAATCCCAGAGCGTGAAGCCGTCGAAGTTGATGTGCCCCCAGCCGTTGGAATCGTCGTCGACGAGCCGGAGGAAGACGTCCCGGCCGACGTAAGGCGTGAGGTCGGCGACGACCGGCTTCAGGTCTTCGACGCCGTCGCCCGCGGCGCGATAGATCACCTTCGAGTCGTCGGCCGTCACGATCTCCAGTCGGGTCGACTCGCCGGCGCCGGCGCCGATCAGGAAGCGGGCGAACGGCTTCGTCAGCGCGAACCGGGCCGAGGAGAGCGTCCCCCGGGGGGCGTCGCCGCCGCGCTCGTACGAGCCGACCCAGAACCGGCCCTCGTGCCCGCTCTTCATGTCGCCCCGCCGTGCGGCGACGGCGTCGCCCTCGACGGGCTGGCCCCGGAACGCGTCGCCCTGGGCGATCCAGTCGCGGAGGTCGCCGGTTTCGAAGTCCAGGTTGAGCGCGCGGCCGGTCGAATCGGTCGGCCGATAGCCCTCCTCGCCGCGGGCCGGTCCCACGACGGCGAACGGGCACAGGGCCGCCAACAGGAGGATGAGGTTTCGGGGCGGGCGCATGGTCGACCTCGACTCGCCGGAGAGTATGGGGGCCGAGGCCCCGGGCCTGGGTGGTGGACGTCCTTACCCAAGATGGTCGAGCGACGCATGCGACGCAAGGGCCTCTCCCTCGACGTCGCCGCGAGTCGCCCCCCGCATTCGCCTTGGCGACCCCGGGGCTCCCGGCTACACTCCCCGGCGATCGGGCCCGGCGGGCCGCGAGGTCGGGCACGGATGGCATGCAAGCTCCTAAGGAAGGGTCGAGACATGATCACGGCGACGAGAATCACCCGCGCCCTGGGCGTCCTCGGGGTGGTCGGTTTCCTGGCCCACGCGACGACGTCCCTCACGACGTCCGGCGCCTCCTATCAGGAGCCCGGCGCGGCCTCGGCCGTCGACGCCGCCCCGCTCCCCGACGCTCCGGAGCCGCTCAAGGACCCCCCCCCCGCCCCGGAAGAGCCGGCGCTCGACCTGGCCGACCTCCCGGCCGCGGCCCCCGCCCCCGCACCGAAGGCGGAGGCCCCCCCGGAGGTCAAGGATGAGGCCCCGCCGACCGCCGCCCCCGCCCCGATCCCGGCCGAGGACCCGAACCCGCTCCCCCCGGCGCGCGAGCTGACCTCGAAGCCGCTCCCCGCGGTCCCGCCCGCCCCCGAGGCCGACGACGACCGCCCCACGCCCAAGCCTTCCCGCCGCGCCGCGACGCCCCGCGCCGAGTCGGCCGACGACCCCGACGCCCACGCCCGGAGCTTCGTGGAGCGCAACCGCCGCGAGGCCGAGGAGCAGCTCAAGGCGCTCCGCGACGAGGCCGCCCAGCTCAAGGGCCGGCTCGCCCGCGTCGAGGCCGGCATCCGCCGCTGGGAGGCCCTGGCCGCCGCCATGAACCAGGGCGCCCAGGACAGGGCGGCGGTCGCGACCGGCGAAGACTCCCGATTCTTCCGCTCGCGCGGCCCCGTCCAGTACGGCGTGCCGGTCCCGGCCCCCGGCGGGGTCATCATCCAGTCCCAGCCCGTCACCCGCTCCGACTTCGTCCCCGTCCCCGGACCCCGCTGAGTCCCTGCACGAAGGTCACGCGGCCTGGACTTCCGACAGGAGGCTCCGGGTCGCGTCGTGCGCCGGGGCGTCGAAGATGCGATCGGGCGGCCCGGACTCGACGATCAGCCCTTCGCCGAAGACGTGGACGATCGTGGCCACCTTTCGCGCGAACCCCATCGCGTGCGTCACGACGATCATCGTCTGGCCGTCGCGGGCCAGGTCAGTCATCACGCCCAGCACCTCGGCCGTCATCTTCGGGTCGAGCGCGCTGGTGGGCTCGTCGAACAGCATGACCTCCGGGCCCATCGCCAGCGCCCGGGCGATCGCCACCCGCTGCTGCTGGCCGCCGGACAGCTCGCGCGGCCGGGCGTCGAGCCGGTGGAGCATCCCCACGCGGTCGAGCAACCCGCGGGCGCGCTCGACCGCCTCGTCCCGCCCCATCCCCAGGACGTGGACCGGGGCCTCGATCACGTTCTGCAACACCGTCTGGTGGACGAACAGGTTGAAGCCCTGGAAGACCATCCCCATTCGCCGGCAGGCCCGCCGGGCGGCCTTCGCGTGCTCGCGGGGCGACTGGCCGGCGTCCAGCACGGCGTCGCCGATCGCGACCCGGCCCCCCTGGAAGCGCTCCAGGCCGTTCAGGCAGCGCAGGAACGTGCTCTTGCCGCTCCCCGACGGCCCGATCAGGCACGCGACCTCGCCGCGGCCGACGCTCAGGTCCACGCCGCGCAGGACCTCGACGGCCCCGAACCGCTTCACCAGCCCCTCGACCTCGATCATGCGAGCCCCCCCTTCGCGCCCTCGGCGCCCAGGCGTCGTTCCGACCAGCGGGCGAACCACGACAGCGGCAGGCTCATCGCCAGGTAGATCGCCGCCGTCGCCGTCGCGAACTCGACCACGGCCCTCGTGCTGTTGGCGAGGATGGAATACTCCTTGGTCAGCTCGATCAGCGTGACGACCGAGCAGACCGACGTGTCCTTGAACAGGGCGATGAAGTCGTTGGAGACCGGCGGGATCACGATCCGCACCGCCTGCGGGACGATCACCCGTCGCAGCGCCTGCGACCTCGACATCCCCAGCGCCAGGGCCGCCTCCATCTGGCCTCGCGGGACCGCCTGGAGGCCGGCGCGGTAGATCTCGGCCTCGTAGGCGGAGTAGTTGATCGCCAGGCCGGCGATCCCCGCGACCCACGGGTCGAGCTTCAGCAGGAAGAACAGGACGTAGAGCTGGAGCATCAGCGGCGTGCCGCGGATCAGCTCGACGTACGCCCCCAGCGCGGGCCGGAGCGGACCCGGGCCGTACATCCGGCCGAGCGCCACGGCCAGGCCGATCGCCATCGCCAGCGGCATCGCCCCGAACGACAGCCCGAGCGTCACCAGCGCCGCATCGCGGAGGCGGTCGCCGTAGTGCCTCACCAGCTTCCAGCCGCGATCGGCCTGGCGCACCGGGGGCGCGTCGATCGGGCCCTGGAAGGCGGTGGCCAGGCCGACTTGCAGATCGTTCCAGATGCCGTACTTCTCCAGAATCCGCCGCAGCTCGCCCGACGCCGCCAGCCGGCCGATCCCCGCGTCGAGGGCGTCGCGCAGGGCGGGGTCGGACTTGCGGGCGTAGACGACGTAATACCCGCGCGAGACCGGCGGGCCCACGGCCTCCAGGCCGGGGAACTCGTCGCCGTAGTAGGTCGCGGCGGGGCCGTCCTGGAGCGTGAAATCGTACTGGCCGTTCTGGACCGCCATCATGGCGTCGGTCGCGCCGTCGAACCGGACCACGCGGGTCGTCCCGGCGTTCTCGTCGTGCGCGAAGTCGTCCGCGGCCGACGCCGTGAGGACCGCGACCGTCCACGGCGATCCGTCGGGCTTCGGCCGCTTCAGGTCGCCCCACGCGCGGGCGGGCGTCCCCTTCGGGCCCATCAACTGGAGCTGATAGATGTAATAGGGGCGGGTCGCGAGGTAGTCCTCGGCGCGGATGGGGCTCCACTCGTAGCCGTTGACGACCACGTCGTACCGGCCCGAGTCCAGCACCCAGAGGAGCTTGTCCCACTGTCCCTGCGCGAACTCCGCGCGGACCCCCGCGCCCAGCTCGCGCGCGAGCCGGTCCATGATCTCGACCTCGAAGCCGGCGACGGACCGGGGCGAGTCGGGGTCGGGGAAGGCGTAAGGGCCGCCCCCCTCCATGTCGCTGCCGTACCGCAGGGCGCCGCGGGCGCGGACCTCGTCGAGGGCGTCAGCCCGGGCGGGCGGGGCGAGGGCGGCCAGCAACAGACCGGCGAGCAAGGCCGCCCTCGCCCGTGGCCGGCGAGGCGAGGGGCCGGAAGCATCGGATTCCGATGCGGAGGGGTCTTCGTCCATCAAGATGACCTTCCCGGCGTAGGCCCAGGGACCGCGCGAGGCCGCCCCGAGTCCGGGGATGCCGCCCGATTATTCTGACACGTCCGCGCCCGATTGGGAACTGCCGCCGGCGCAAGGCTCGCCCCGACCGGTGCCGCGGGCCTGATCCGAAAAAATTAAGAGAAGCGGCCCTCTGCGACTTGTACGGCCGAGGGTGAAGGCATAAACTTCCAGATGAAGGGCTTCATGGTCAGGTGTGCGACCCGACCCTTGCGACCCATATGGACCGCCCGGACCCGCGCCGGGCGAAGCGTCGACGCCTTCGTGCGGGCTCGACGGTCCTCGACGCCTTGTAAGGCGGTTCGGGCTTCCGGATGCGCGCCGTCGATCGCGACCGCGGCGTTGTTGCCGCGCGCCCGCTCCGGCCGATCCGGCGAGACGACGACTCGGGAGGTGTGCGATGTGTCGTAGACGATTCCTCAGATCGGCGGCCCTGCTGGCGGCCGGGGCAGCCTTCGGGGCCACAGGCTGCTCTTCGGAGACGCCGGGGGGGATCCCTGCCGGGGAGGCCAAGGACAACAAGTACGTTTCGGACTCGGCCGAGGCCAATAACCGCGCCGGCGGCGGGGCGAAGAAGCAGCCGCGGCGCGCCCGCTGATGTTCGCGCGCCCAGCCCACCTCGCTATCACCGATCCATCCTCATCCGGAAAGCTATTGGAATCATGAAGACGTTCAATCCTCGCAAGGGCTTCACGCTGATCGAGCTGCTGGTGGTGATCGCGATCATCGCCGTCCTCATCGCCCTCTTGCTGCCGGCCGTGCAGGCCGCGCGCGAGGCCGCCCGCCGCGCCCAGTGCACCAACAACCTCAAGCAGATGGCGCTGGCCGCGGCCAACTACCAGTCGGCCAACCAGAGCTACCCGCTCAGCAACGCCACCGGCACCTACCCCGGCTGCGGCAGCGCGACGGCCGCAAGCAGTTGGGGCAACTGGAGCGGCCAGGCCATGATGCTGAGCTTCATGGAGCAGACGGCCGTCTACAACGCCTGCAACTTCATGCTCACCGCCTCGCCCGGCGACTGCTTCGGCGTGGGTTGGTACGCAAACTCGACGGCGCGAGACACGACCATCAACTCCTTCCTCTGCCCCTCCGACGGCTCGACCTCCGGCAGCGACGGCGGCAAGCGGAACAACAATTATTACGGCTCCTATGGCGTCACCACGGACATCTGGGGCAGGACGAACCCCCAGAGCACCGGCATCTTCGCCCACCTGGCCTCGTGCGACGTCGGGGCGGTGATCGACGGCACGTCGAACACCATCATGTGGAGCGAGGGCCTCACCGGCAGCAGGACGCCGCTGGGCAAGCGGACTTCGGTGGGGACGACAGGCTCGACGGACTACTACGACCCCCGCACCGTCCTCAATGGCGCCCAGGCGCTCAACGGGGACGTGCAGACCGCCCTTACGGCCTGCAATACGGCGTTCACGGGCGGGACCGCCGTCGGCGACAACCGCGGTCAGTTCTGGGCGGTGGGCTCGCCGGGATACACCTACTTCAACACCGTCGTCCCGCCCAACTCGACTCAGTACAAATGGTCGGCATGCCGCACGGACGGCATAAACGGAGCCGATTACGGCGCCTTCGTCAACGCCAACAGCAACCATTCGGGCGGGGTCAACGCGGCCCTCGCCGACGGCAGCGTGCGGTTCATCAAGGATTCGATCGCACAGAACGTCTGGTGGGCCCTCGGCACCAAGTCCGGCGGCGAGACGATCTCCAGCGACTCGTACTGATCGCCGGCCCGATCGGAAGCCCCGCGGCCCTCGTCGACCCCTCGCGCGTCGACGGGGGCCGCTCGTCATTCCGGGCGAGGCTTGTCGACGACCTCGGTCGGGACGCGCCGGGGGCCGTCGCCCGCGGGCCGGACCCGGAGGCGTCGGCCGCGCGGGTTGGCGTCCGGCGTGAGCCGGGTCAGCCGGCCGACGTGGAAGCGGTGCCCGCGCCACTGGACGTGGTTGTTCAGGAAGGCGTCGAACCAGAGGGGGAGGAGGACGAGGTCCTTGATCGGGCTGAAGGCCAGGTGCCGGAGCTTCGGGAACGTCCCCCGCAGCCGCTTCGTCTGCACGGCGTCCCGCAGCATCCCCAGGCCGACCAGGCCGAGCAGCCCGCCCCAGGCGACGCCCGAGTCGCCCGAGGCCGCCCAGACCAGCCCGATCGTCGCCAGGCTCGCCAGCGGCTCGACCGCGAACGTCGGCAGCGCCAGGCGGCGGCGGATCTTGAACCATCGGGAATGGCGGTTGAGGAACCAGACGAACCCGCGCCGGCGGTTGACGTTCTCGATGACGTGATGGCTCAGGCGGATCGAGTAGCCGGCCTTGCGGACGAGCATCCCCATCACCTGGTCCTCGGCCAGCAGGTTGCGGACCGAGGCGAACCCGCCGATGGCGTGCAGGACGGACGCCCGCATCATCATCGACTTGCCGACCACGCACGTCACCCCCAACATCGACGCCGTCGCCATCCCCCCGGCGATGTAGCCGTTGATCTGGAGGTTCTCCATCGCCGCGGCGGCCCCGGCCTCACCCCGGCCGGCGAACAGGTTCGTCACCAGCCCGACGCTGGGATCCGCCAGGTGGCAGGCGGTCTCGCGCAGGTACGACGGCCGCGCGCGGACGTTGGAGTCGCTGATGAGCAGGACGTCGTGCCGTCGGTGCGGCTCCATCGCCGCCAGGCTCTCGACCTTCGGGTTCAGCCCGAACGGCGGGACGCCCGCGATCAGCTGGGCGTCCCGCTCGGGATGCTCGGCCATCAGCTTCCGCACCACCCCGGCCGCGGGGTCGGCCGGATCGGCGACGCAGAAGAGGAGTTGGTAGGCCGGATAGTCCAGCGCGAAGAAGCTGGCGAGGTTCTCCGCCAGCTCCTCGTCGAGCCCCTTCAGGGGCTTGAAGATCGTGACCGGCGGGGCGTGATCGGGGAGGCGGCGCCGCCGCAAGGCCCAGAACAGGCAGCCCGTGGACGCGACGGTCGCCGTCACGGCCACCGTCGCCGCGAGCCCCAGGATCAGATCTACGGCCTCCGAAGGCGAGACGCCCATCCCGAGCACTCCTCCCGACATGGGACACCCGGCGCGGTCGTCGACGGGTCGCTGGCTCGTCGTGACGGCGCCGGAACGACCCCGTCGTCGAATTCCGATCATACCGTCGCCGGGGATTCGCTCCAATCCGGCTTGGTCCTGAAGCGGCGTTTCGACGCATGGTAGACTAGGGGTCTCGCGTCGACGGCATCGTTCAAGGAAGGGAGGCGTTGAAGTGAGGCTACGTCCCGCATTCGTCGCATCGGTCGTCCTGCCGGCCCTCCTCGCGGCCCTCGCGACGGCCGCGGCCCAGGAGGCGCCCAAGCCCGCCCCCCAGGCCGAAGACCCCACGGCCCGCCCCCGGGCCCGGATGGTCCAACGCCACCTGGTCGAGCGCGGGATCAAGAACCCGCGCGTGCTGGACGCCTTCCGCACCGTCCCCCCGCCACAAGTTCCTCCCCCCCGGCACCAATCGCCAGGCCTACGACGACGAGTCGATCCCGATCGGCGAGGGCCAGACGATCACCCCGCCCTACGACGTCGCCTTCATGACCGAGGTCCTCGCCCCCAAGCCGACCGACGTCGTCTATGAGGTGGGCACCGGCTCCGGCTATCAGTCGGCGATCCTCTCGCGGCTGGTCAAGGACGTGTATTCGGTCGAGATCCACAAGCCGCTCGGCGAGCGGGCCGCGAAAGTCCACAAGGAGGTGGGGTACACCAACATCCACACGCGCGTCGGCGACGGCTACGAGGGCTGGCCCGAGGCCGCCCCGTTCGACGCGATCATCGTCACCTGCGCCCCCCAGCGCATCCCGCAGCCGCTGGTCGACCAGCTCAAGGAGGGAGGCCGGATGGTCATCCCGCTGGGCGACCGCTTCACGCAGAGCGTCTGGCTCGTGACCAAGAAGGACGGCGAGCTGGTGCGGAAGGAGCTGAAGCCGACGCTGTTCGTGCCGATGACCGGCAAGGCCCTCAAGGAAACCGCCGAGCCCAAGGCGAAGCCCGGCGACGCCGCGCCCAAGTCCGACCGCTGACCGACGCGACGGAGACCCCTTCGTGACCAAGCCCGCCCCCCTGCTCCTGTCGATCCTGACGCTCGCCCTGGGCCTGCCGCCCCTGGCCCGGGCCCAGGCCCCGGATCCCACGGCCGACATCATCCGGACGCCCCCCCCGGCCCGCGACGACCTGGAGGAGGACGCCAACGGCGACGGCGTCCCCGACGGCTGGTACAACGCGCGCGACGCCGCCATCGAGGCGACCGGCGGCCCGGCCGGGCCGAAATTCGTCCGGTTCTCGTGCGAGCGCCGCGGCCGCCCCGCCCGCCTCAGCCGTGCGTTCGGCATCGACGGCCGGTCCGTCGAGGCGGTCGTCGTCGGCATGTGGGTGCGGCTCAAGGGGGTCGAATACGGCGAACGCGCCGGCGAGGAGCCGAGCTTCCTCATCGACTTCCTCGGCGACGGCCTGCGTCAGCTCTCGCGCGGCACGATGGGCCCCTGGACCCGCACGGTCGGCGACCGCTGGACCCGCGTGGCCAAGCGGATCCCCGTCCCCCCCGGCACGCGAGACGCCATCATGTCCGTCGGCCTGATGGGCGCGGCCGGGACGCTCGACGTGGACGGCGTCACCTTCGACCTCGTCCCGCGCGAGCCCGTCGAGTCGACGAACCTCGTGGTCAACGGCGACTTCGAACTGGGCGATCCCGCGCCGGCCTACTGGATCGTCAACAACGACGCCGCGCGGTCGTTCCCCGGCCGCGAGTCCGACGCCTGCGTCGAGTTGTCGCGCCCCGGCGCGAAGGCGCTCACCGGCCTGGCCCTCCCCGTGGAGGCGTTCGACGCCCTGGAGATCTCGCTCTACGCCCGGGCGCAGGGCCTTCGCGGGTCGGGGGGCGCGGGGGCCGGCGTGTACTTCCTGGACGAGTCCGGCGAGCCGCTGGGGGGGCGTCGCGGCGGGGCCCAGGCGTTCCAGTGGTCCGGGTCCTTCGAATGGACGCCCCAGCGCACGACGGTCCCCGTCCCGCAGGGGGCGGTCCGGGCGGTGGTGCAGTTCGAGAAGTCGGACGGCGTCGGCTCGATCCGGATCGACGACGTCCGCGTGGCCGCCTCGCCCAACGTCGCGGCGGGGGGCTGGAGCCCGTTCCAGGCCGGCGACGACGTCATCGGCTGGAACGCCTACAAGCCGGCCTCGGAGATCGTCGCGGGCTCGGCGCTCGACTTCTCGTTCCTCAACCCCGCCCCGGCCGGCTCGAAGGGGCCGGTGGTCGTGAAGGACGGCCGGCTGGCCTTCCGCGACGGCGACCGGGCCCGGTTCTTCGGCGTCCAGCTCCTCCCTCCCTCGGCGTTCCAGGAGCCCGAGAAGGCCGACGCCCTGGCCGATCGCCTGGCTCGCTCGGGCGTGAATCTCGTCCGGCTCGGCGAGCTGGACGCCCCCCTCGGCCCCGACCGGAGCCTGATCGACGACGTCCGCGACGACACCCGCGAGTTCGACCCGGTCGCCCTGGAGCGGCTCGACCACCTGGTCGCGGCCCTCCAGAAGCGCGGGATCTACGTGGCCCTGGAGCTGCTGGGCGGCCGACGGTTCCGGTCCGAGGACGGGGTCAAGTCGGCCGGCCTCCTGGCCCCCGGCGGCGGCCCCGCGGCCGTCGTCGACCCGACGATCGCGCAGCTGAATTCGGACGCCTCGGCCGCCCTCCTCGGCCGGACCAACGCCGAGACCGGCAGGGCCCTCCGCGACGACCCCGCGCTGGCGTGGGTGACGCTCGCGGGCGAGGTCTCGCTGTTCGACCTGATCGATCGGCCGGACGGCCTGCCGGCCCCCTACGACGCCGAACTCCGCAGGCGCGGCGAGACGGCGCGCGGCCTCGCCGGCCGCCGGCTCTGGCAGTCGATCGAATCGGCCCACTACTCCGAATGGGCGGGGCGGCTCCGCAAGGACGGCCTGAAGGCCCCGATCGCCGGCGTCTCGCACTGGCGTCGCGAGCCCGAATTCTCCGCATCGCTGATCGCCCCCGGGCTCGACTTGATCGACGACCGCCTCTACTGGGCCCCGCCGACCTTCGTCACGCCGGACTTCCGCTCCCAGCTCTGGAGCCGCGACGGCGGGCTCGCCGGCGGCGCGTCCCGCAAGCTCGCGGAGGGGCGGCCCTACGTCGTGGGCCAGTGGTGCCCGCAGACCCAGGGGGCCTGGGCGTTCCCGCACGAGGCGGCCGACCAGCTCCTGGCCGCGGCCACGGCCCGTCACGAAGACTGGGACGCCCTGGTCCGCCGCGGCATCTTCATCTACCCCAAGACCTGGGGCGACGGCCCCGTCGGCACGGCCGGCGCGGAGGACATCTTCCAGATCCCCGAGGTCGCCAACGGCACCCCCCAGGTCTTCGCCCTCTGGCCCCACGCCGCCTCGATCCTCCTGCGCGGCCACGACGAGCCCCGGGCGCAGGCGGCGGCCCCGCGCGGCGCGCCCCGGCGTCGGACGCCCGCCCCCGGCTGGGACGCCTCTCGCGGCCGGTTGGTGGTCGACACCCCGTACACCCAGGGCCTGGCGGGCTGGACGGCCGAGGGCCGGGCCTCGTTCGCCGCGCTGGACGTCTCGACCGACGCCCCGTTCGCCGTGGTGATGGCCTCGTCCGCCGGCCCCGAGCCGATCGCCGAGGCGAAGCGGCTGCTGGTCACCGCGATCGCGCGCGTCGAGCCGACCGGTTACCGCTGGGTCGACCCCTGGAGGCGCGAGACGGCCGACCCGGGCCGCCCCCCCCTGCTCCTCGAACCCCTCGCCGCCCGCGTCGAGTGGCGTCGCCAGGGGACGGTCCGGGCCTTCGCGCTCGACGAATCCGGGGCCCGGGTCGCGCCCGGGAAGGTCGAAGCCCTCCCCGGCGGCGGCGTCGCCCTGATCCTCGACGGCCGCACCTCGACGATCCACTGGGAACTCGTCGCGGAATGAAGGCCGCGCCGGGCCGGAGTGCGAGGCCCGGAAATGAGAGACCGCGTCGACGGGCCCCTGGATGGGGGCCCGGACGCGGTCGTGGCTCTCGCGCGATCGGATCGCGGCTCAGATGAGATCCTTGAGGGCCTTCAGCGGCAGGACCTTGATCACCTTGCGGGCCGGCTTGGCCTTGATCGTGATCGGCTCCTTGGTGGCGGGGTTGAAGCCCGACCGCGCCTTGGTGGCCGGCTTGTGCACGACCTTGATCTTGAGCAGGCTGGGGATCACGAAGAGGCCCGGCCCCTTCTTGCCGATCTCGCTCTCGATCAGGCCGGACATCGCCTCGAAGACCGCGGCGACTTCCTTCTTGGCCAGGCCCGTCTTCTCGGCGATCTTGGTGTAGATCTCGGTCTTGGTGGCGGGCTTCGCGGCGGGCTTGGCGGCCTTGGCGGCCGGGGCGGCCTTCGGGGCCTCTGCGGCCTTGGGGGCGGCTTTCTTGGCCATGGAACAGCACCCTCTTCCTATGGATCGACGACGAACGTCCTGCGAGCCGGTCGGGTCCCCCCTCCCCAGTGAAGAGCGGCCGTCATGGCTCCTGCGGATCGTTTTCGACGATTATGCCGCAGTCCTCCACAGAAAATCAGCCCGCCCCCTCGAAAATCCAGGGAAATCGCCGATTTCCTCGATCGCCCCCCGGTTTTCAAGCCCCCGACGGCCCGTTCCGCCGCCGGACGCCGCCGCGATCACACGGCCAGGTCGCGGCGCACCGGTTCGAAATCCATCAGGAACGAGCCGGTCGCCGACATCATGTCGACCATGAACCCCTCCCTGGCGTAGGCCTCCGCGCTCCGGGCGGCCTGCCCGAAGTCCGTGAAGGCCTGCCTCACCAATCGAGTACCGTCGCTGATTCTCAGGACGACGGTAGGGCTCTGGGACCGCGATTCGTTCGTCATTTTCCCCTTCCCTCGCCCGGACGGCCTGACGCCCCGGGCGTCCAGGCGGCGAGCCCGATGTATGGTGGAACGTGCGGCCCGGTTGGACGGCCCCTCGCGGCGTCTCCCGCCGGGGGCGGCCGGGACCTGATCCGGGCCTACACAAGATAGTGCCCGTGCCGACCGACGTGTCGCGTTGTTTCCAAAAAACGGCGAGAAGTTCCCGAGAAGCCCCACAAGTCGGCCCCGAAGGAATACCGCCCTCCGCGGCGATCGACGCCCGGCGGGCCGGGCGACGCCCTCAGAGCTTCGGTGCCTCGGGCTTGTGGGGCGCGGCGGACGGCAGGCAACCCCTCACCTTCACCTTGCGGCGGTGGACGGCCCCCCCGGTCGCCACATACAACATGTCGAGATCCGGACCCCCGAACGCCACGCCGAGGGCGGCCTTCCCCGGCGTCGCGAGGACCGCGTTGACCCGGCCGGCCTGGTCGCAGACCTGGATCCCGAGGCTCGTGGCGACGTACAGGCGGCCGTCGCGGTCCACGGCGAGCCCGGCGGTCCCGGCGTCGGCGGCGTCGTCGCCGACGTGGAGGTGATAGTACTTCTGCCCGTGGCGGAGCGAGAGGTCGGGCTGGACCTGGAAGCTGTAAACCCAGCGGCTGGCGGCGTCCGCGACGTACAGGAGCGACTGGTCCGGCGAGAGGACCATGGCCCCCGCTTCCCGGAGCCCCGTGTTGGACAGGACCGGAGCGCCGTCGCCCCGCCGGGCCTCGACCTGACGGCCGCTGGTCGACGTCTCGCCCGGGCCGGAGTGGGCCAGGAAGCCGACGCCGTCGTGGCGGACGATCCGGCCCCGGAGCGCATCGACCACAGTCGCGGGCGGAGCCGGCTCGGGCGTCGACCGTCCGTCGGGGGCGATCCGGGCGATCCGAGTCGCGGAGGCGTCGCCCACGAAGACCTCCCCGGAGGGCCCCGAGGCGACCGCGGCGGCCCCCCCGCCCCGGACGACGGGCTCCCAGCCCTCGCCGGGGATCAGGATCTCCTGGAGCCTGTCGGAGCCCTTCCCGGCCTCGACGGCCCTGGGGTGGTCCTTCCAGAGCCATCGCATGGCGTCGGGGAAGATCTCCGTGGCGTGCTTCGAGCTGTGCGGCCCGTCGCCCCAGGCGTGGGCGACCTCATAGCCGGCGAACGTCAACGCCCGCTCCATCTCCTGATTCGCCATCCACCAGTCGCCGCCGTAGATGTTCAGGTCGTTGCTCCCGTCCTCCAGGAAGACGCGGAGGGGCTTCGGCTCGAACTTGCGGATCAGCGTCGGGTAGTCGTTCGCGCCCCGCAGCCCGACGTAGGTGCCGATGGCGCTGAAGACCCGGCGGAAGGCGTCGGGCCGCTCCCAGGCGGCGGTGAACGCGCAGACGGCCCCGCTGCTGGAGCCCCCGATGGCCCGATCGTTCGGGTCGCGGGAGATCCGGACCGGCCGCCCGTCCTCGGACTTCAACTTCTCGACCTCGGGCAGCAGTTCCTCGATCAGGAACCGGGCGTAGCCGTCGCCGAGGCCGTCATACTCGTAGCTGCGGTTGAAGCGATCGAGGGCCCCGTCCGACGTCGCCTTGACCCGACCGTGCATGACGAAGACCCCGATCAGGACCGGGATCTCCTTCTTCTCGATCAGCTCGTCGAAGACCGCCGGCGCGTTGTATTGGACTCCGTCCTGGCAGACGAAGAGGCAGGCGGGCTTCGACGGATCATACTGGCGCGGGATGTAGACCCAGTAATCCCGCACGGTCCCCGGGAAGACGGCGCTCACTTCGAAAACGTGCTTCTGCACCTCCCCCTTCGGAACCTCCGCCGACGCCGGGAACGCCGCGAGGGGTCCGAACACCAGGAAGCCCAGCAGGCACGCCGAGGAGGCGGGTCGTCGCATCGTGTCCTCGCGATGAGGTCGGTGGATCATGGCGATGCGAGTCCAGAGCCCGGGTTCGGGTGGACCGCATCGGCCGATGATTCTAGCCCTCGGTAATCGGGGGCGAAAGGGAGGCCCGTGGAGAATGGGCCGAAAGGCGGGGATGATTCAAATGGGCGCACCAGGATTCGAACCTGGGACCTTACCCTTATCAGGGGTACGCTCTAGCCAACTGAGCTATGCGCCCGTGACGTCTTGCGTTGCGTCGACAGGAAGTAGTTTACCCGAACCGGCCGCCGAGTCAACCACCCACCGCCCGGAACATCGAGAACATGCCCGGCGCGACGAACGAAAAAGCCCCCGACCGCCGTTGGGGCGGGTCGGGGGGCCCCGTCGTCTCGCTCAAATCATCGTCAGGCGATCAGAATCGCCTTGAACGCTCAGTTGATGAACGCGTCCTGGCTGACAGGCTGCTGCTTGAAGGGCACAGGCAGCTTGCTACCGGCCGGGCTGAGGATCTTGGCGTAGACGCTGCCATCCAGCGTGTTGCTGATGAAGCGCACGGAACCATCGCAGAAGGCGAAGTTGGAGCCGTTGGGGTGGCCGCTGGTGACGAACGGGAAGGAGCCTTTGATCGTCAGCGACTGCCCGTATCCCATGTTCTCCTTGGTGCCGTTGGCGTTGGCCAGCACCCAGTTCTGGGCGTCGGCGGCGGCGGTCCCACCGGTCGTCCCGCCCAGCGTGGTGCCGCAGGCGCCGGAGTCGCCGCAGACGTTGTCGGAGCCCATAAACAGGCTGAAGGTCGGCCAGGGGGCGGCCCAGTTCGTTTCCAGGCCGCCGGAGAAGGTCGTGCCCGTCGAATAGCCGACGAGCGTATTCTCACCGATGAGGACCGTCGAGCCCGAGCCGTCGACGATGCTGGCGGTCGTCGTCTTCATGCCGCCCCAACCGGGGCTGCGGCCGTTCTGAGCGCCCGGGATGTCGTCGGTCGTATCAACACCGTCGTTGTTGTTGTAGATGGAGTTGATGAACATCACCCCCAACTTCTGGTGGATGGCCTGGGCACCGCTCGTCCCCCAGGTGAGCTGAGTGGTCTGGCTGCCGCCGGTCCCGCCGTCCACGTCGTAACCCTGCCACATGAATGGGGCGGCACCGAAGCGGGCGAATCCCCCGTTGGCGGCGTAGCTCAGGTTACCCTGGTTGGGCTCGAAGTTGGTGTCGTCGGGGCATCGCAAGATCGCCAGGGCCGTCCGCGAGATGTTCGCGTTCGGGGTGTTGGTGCTCCCGGTGATGACGCCCTGCAAGTAATTCCGCTCGTGGGTCCAGTTGTTGGCGAGATCGGGCTGGTCGAGATCCTGAAGGATGTCGACGACCCAACTCTTGCCGGCGCGGAGGCCGTCCGTCGTCCCGTTCGGGACGCCGCCCACGCGGTAGAGCACGGACTTGGTGATGTCTCCTTGCGGAGCCGCCTTAGTGACCGCGAGGGTCTGGGGGTCCTCGAAGAACGTCCCCGCGGCCGGATACGCCCCCTTGCGGATGGCGTAATTGTTCAGGGCCAGGCCGATGTTCTTGAGGTTGTTCTGGCACTGGGCGCGGCGGGCGGCCTCGCGGGCCGACTGGATGGCCGGGAGGAGGAGGCCGACCAGGACGCCGATGATGCTGATGACGACCAGCAGCTCGATCAGCGTGAAGCCTTGGCGACGGCGACGGGGCATCATGAAGCGGTCCTTTCGTAGACGGGAGGAGCGAGACTACTGGAATCGTATCGAGGTATCGTCCCCTTAGACAATACGTTCGAGCGAGGCGGCTGTGACGAGCCCGGGGGCCTTCGGGATGCGCCGGCCCCCGCCCCGTCACTCGATCGTCCGACGGTACACCACCGCGGGCCGGAACGCCCCCACCGAGTCCGGATCGAACCCCGTGAGCTTGAGCCGGTCCACCACGAAGAAGCTGCGATAGCGGGTGTTCTCCCCGGTCGAGGCCCCGATCTCCGGGCCCAGCAGGTCGAAGGCCGCGGTGGGATACGAGCTGCCGATCATGGCGATGTCCCCCTCCCGCTTGACCTCGAAGAAGCCGATCGTGATCCAAACGGCGAACTGGTGCGTCCGGGGCGTGGTGAGGTTCAGCGCCCTTTGCATGATCTCGCCGCGGAAATAGGGATGTTGCCGGGAATCGGTGGCGCCCGCGCCGCCTTGATGGCCGAACTCGACGACGGGATAGGAACCGCCCGGGGCGACGCTCGCGTCGTTGGAGTCGTACGGCATCATCAGGTTCACGGTGGCGTCGTTGACCCGCTTGTAATTCGTGGAGGAAATCTTGATCGGCGGCAAGGCGCCGGGCGAGGGATTCTTCGCCCCGGTGACCGCGTCGGTCGTCGCGGGGATGGTCCCGTTGACGAAATCATCCCCGTAGCGGCTGGCGTTGCTCGGCGACGAGGCCGGGGCGTAGGCGTCGGGGATCTGAAACAGTCGTCGGGTCGGGATGGCCGGCGGGTAGAGCGGGGCCGTCGCTGTGCTGGCCGGGACGGTGGACGTCGCGTAGGCCGGGTAGAGGAAGCGATTCCTCACGCCCGGGTCGCCCACATAGGCCGCCGCCGCCGTGTCCTGCTGCTGCGGATCGGTGAACGTCGAAGGCGGCAGGGCCGCGGGCCGCATCGCCGTGAAATCCACGTCGGGATAGGACAGCGAGCGGAACGGCCGCTCCATCGGGATGGGCATGGGGACGGTCCCGCCGTAGACGGGGGCGTTCGCGTAAGGGGTCGGAGGGTTGACGATGTAGTTCTGGTTCACCGCCCCCCCGCCATATCCGAACAGGAAGCCCGACCCGCCGTGCCGAAGCCAGAGGAACTGCGCGAAGGCAGCCTTCATCTTGTAGCCGTCCGAGGCCGTGAACGGGTCGAGAGCGTACGAACCGCGGTTCGACATGCAAGATACGTAGGCGGGCGACCCATCCAGATTTGTGGCCTGTACGATCATCGGCGTCGGCGGATAGCCCTTAGGGAGGGGGCCGTTCCACAGGCCGCCTCTATATATGTCGCTCCAGCCGTAATAGGCGTCCGTCGGCTCCGGCAGCTGATAGGGGTTGAGCAACTGTTGCGTGAAGAGTTGCGTCGAGGAATCGAGATCCTGCTTGCCCAGGACGGCGAAGAAGGCTTCCTCGTCGATGAGCAGGTTGAGGTTCATCAGGCCGGGCTTGAAGTCCTGGCGATACCAGTCGAAGTTCGTCCCCTGGGCGACCGGGCCGATCGCCCCGGTCATCTGCGTGGGGACTTCGAAGAACTCGAACATGCGATGCCAGCCGTCGGCGGCGTATCCTCCCACGGAGCTGTTGAGGGTGTCGCTCGTCCCCAGGTTCCCCGCCGCGGTGTAGAAGAAACGGTCGACGAGATACGGGAACGTGTGGGGCTCGACCGGATCGGCCGTGCTGGCCCGACGGGCCGAGAAGACGTTGGAGCGGCCGATCCCGGCGATCGTCGCAGACGAACCGACCGGGAGCACGGCGGGACGGGCCAGGGCAGGCGTGACGGGCGGCGCGGCGGCCACGGCGTCGAACGCCGCTTTGTTCGCGGCCGACGGGGCGAACTCCGCGAACTGCTTCGTGAACAGGCCCGGGGCGCAACCGGGGACCATCGCCAGTTCGAAGACCGAGGTGAAATCCCGGTCCAGGAATGTGAAGAGGTCCCAACGTTCCATGTTCGCCGCGGTCGCGGGATCCCCGAAGGTCCCGTCGTTGGGCAGCCCCAGCGTGTGGTAGATGGGGTTGGTGTTGACGTCCGGGAAGTAATTGGGGGTCGCGCTGGTCTTCTTGTTGGTGCCGTACCGGATCAGGTTGCCGCTCGACGTCGCCGGCGCGGCGACCTGCTCCGTGAAGCCGTATCGCGTATCCAGGCCCGAGCCGGCGACGGTGGGATCGGCCGGGACCGACTGGCCGCCGCGATAGGGCTGGAGCCGCTGATACGAATAGATGTGATTCGACCCCTGGGAGGAGACGACGTCGCGATTGGCGTCGTCCGTCGGGTCGCCGGACGAGTCGGTCCGCACGGTCCCGCCGCAGTCGATGTAGGGGAACCGCATGCTGTCCACGACGATCATCGGATTATCCGGCCCCGCAGGGGCCATCGGGTTGGCCGGCCGTCGCAGGCAGACCCAGTAATACTTGGCCTGGCCCGAGTCCGTCGGGAGGGCCGGCAGAGGGATCGTCGTCGGCGCGGTCAGGTTGACCGACCCATCGATGTTGTTCGGGAGGATGCCGCCCCTCAGCGTGAAGCCCAGCCCACCCGCGATCGGATTGAACGGGTCGTACTTGGCGTTGTTCAGCGTGTAGAAGGCCGCGTTGCCCGATGTAGTAAACGGGGCGCTGGCGTTGACGGGCGTGGACTCCGAGGAGGTCTCGGCCGTAGTGCCCGGGAAGGCGTTGCCGATCACTGTGAGCGGACGGGTGCGGGTGCCGTCGCCAAACCAGTTCACGGCCGTGGTCCCGCCGTTGGTCCGCGGCAGGGGGTCGACTCGGATCCCCTTGAGGGTCGCATCGGCCAGCGCGGGCGTGCGCCCGGCGTTGGCGTCCTGGCCCAGGGGGGTCAGGCCGTAGAGGACGGCCCCCGGGTCGAGCTGCCCGGTGTAGGGGTTGGGCCGGCTCCCCACGGCGTCGTCCGTGAAGACCATGTCCCAGCAGCCGCCGTCGTAGGGGTTCGGCAAGGGCGCACCGGTGCTGCTCGACGCATATCCACTCAGGTCGATGACGGCCGCATTATCGACGGCCGACGCGTTATGGGCCGTCTTGGAGAGCGAGAGCGTGTTGACGAGCTCGATGAAGAAGCGGCCGGTCGGCTGGCCGGTCGGCGTTGGGGTGGGAGGGCTCCCGCCGAGATGCCTCGCGTAGGAATACGCCAGGACCTCATTGATGGCGATGGGGTTGTGCTCCATCCCATACTGGACGAGCGGGACCGACTGCGTGACGCTGGCGGTCGAAGACACCAGATAAGGCCGCTTGGGCGTCATCGTGTTGCCCGACGCCTGGGCCGGGACGAGCAGCACGTCCGGGTTGGTCCATCGCGTCACCGCGCAGTCCGTATCCCGGTAGTCGATCAGGTTGACCAGATACTGGCCGAGCTGAGCCAGTTCCTCGGGCGTGTCGACCGCGCGGGGCGGCAGGACGGTCTTCATGAGCAGGTAGGCGTCGCCGATCCACTTGCGACGCACCGGCTCGTCCGGGTCGTTCGAGACCGGCAGCGGCATGTTCAGGTTGATCTTGCGGTCGCGCTGGGCGAGGGCGGGCGTGACGCCGTTGATGTTGGCCATCGAGGCGTTGGCGTTCGCGGTGAAGCGATGGTTGTCCGGGAAGATGCCGGTGGGATTGTCGTTCGCCCATACGAACGAGTTCGGCTCCCAGGCGTCGATCGCGAACATCCGCCGGCGCGCCAGGTCGTCCTGCCCGTTCTGGAAGCTGACCGGGGCCAATCGGGCGAGCCGGCTGGTGAGCGACCGTCCGTCGACGTCGTGGCGACGATACAGCCATTCCAGGTCGGAGTGGGTGTAAGGCGCGTCGAGGTTCGTATCGACGTTGTAGAGGTTCATCTCGTCGGCCTCGTTGAGGCCGTCCGAGCGGCTGTTGAAGACGGGGTCCGGGGGACCGTCGCCGTTGTAGGTGTAATCGATGCCCGAGTTCACGGCCCCGTTGTAGCTGGGCAGCTTGGTCGGAAGGCCGAGAGCCCCGGGGGACGTACCGTCCACGTAGGCCGGGGCCCCGCCGGACGACTGGGGGCGGCCCATCGTATTCGGGAAGAGCGCCGACTCGTAGCCGTGCAGCATGTTGTTGTTGTGCGCGGTGGCGGCGGCGACGGTGGCCTGGGCCACGCGCCCCAGCGGATAGTTCTGGCCGCTGGTCCAGGGGAAGGAGACCGCGCCGGTCGTCGGGTCGACCTGGCCCGGCAGGCCGGGGGGCCGGAAATACCCCTGGTAGGCGACGCGTCCCCACTGGTCCGCGCCCTTGCCCCCGCCGCCGCCCCCGCCGCGCCACTGCACGACGCCGCCCGACCCGTTCACGTCCATCGGCGTGATGAATCGCCGCATCCGCTCGATGGGGAACGTCAGGGCCCCGGCGGCGTCATAGAGATCCTCGTCGTGGATCTCGCCCACTCGCGCAACGGTCGAATCGGGGACGGGCCAGACGTCGAACGCGTTGAAATTGTCGTCCGCGGCGTCCCAGAGCGTCCCCGCGGCCGAGGTGTCCCGGCTGCTCATCGAGTAGCCGGGGCGGACCTCGTTGTTGTATGTCGCGGCGAGGTAGTCGTAGCTCAGGTCGGGATAGGTCCCGCCGGGGATCGCCTCGGCCTCGCCCCAGCGGCCCGGGACCGGCTCCGTGAGCCGCCGCACGCCAGTGCCGTCCGTGAAGTCGGAGCCATCCGCGATGCCGTTCGGCAAGGCCATCCAATCGGACGTCCCCATTTGGACGCGGTTCGCGTCGCCGTTCACGGCACCCGTGGTGTCCGGGTTCTTCAGATCCTGCTGCGGCCGCGTCCCCGCCAGGATGTTCTGGAGTTGAGTCTGGGCGACGTTACGCCCGGCGTCGTCCCGCTGCGAAAAGCCGGAGTTTCCCGCATTCTGGAGGGCGTACTGGGGATCGATCTCGCTGACGGAGTTGCCGAGATGGGAGGCGTGGCTGGCGTTGCGGTTCCCGGGGCCGGAGGCGGTCGACTCGCGCCCCGCGAGGTTGCCGGCCGTGTTCAGCGGGATGCGCCCGTTGAGGCCGATGACCATGAAGGCGAACATCGGCTTGTAGAGGACGCCCTGGGCGTTGCGGCGGGGGGGATAGCCCAGGTCGACCCAGACCGAGTCGAACGCGCCGTCGCCGTCGTTGTCGACGTCGTATCGGATCTTGCCGTCGATGTCGCTCGGGATCAGGTCGGGGAAGGCCGTCGGGTCGTGCCCGTCCGCGTTCCGAGGGCGCAGGATGCGCGACAGTTTCGCGACGAGGTCGGCGGTCGTGGCGGCGGTGTTGTCCCAGTCGTTGATCGTGCCGGGCTGATAGCGGACGTTGGCCGGCCGGTGGAAGGACGGGATCATGACCGACCCGTCGGCGCTCTGCATGGCCAGGAACCAGTTCTCCAGGTCGCAGGCGTCGTAGTCCTCGTCCATCCCGACCAGCGAGGGCGAATCCTGATTGAAGCGGAAGTTGGCGTATTTGGCGTCGTCGGTCTTGCCCGGACCGTTGAACGCATGCAGCCAGCGGCCGTCCAGGACGAACTGGAAGTCGTCGGCGAGGTCCGTGTCCAGGTTCAACTCGAAGAGGTAGGCGGGGGTCCGTGTATTATACCCCGGGTGGGCGATCCGCGCCGTCCTGTCGGAGTCGAGGATGATGACCTTGAGCCGACGGGGGTCCGAGACGCCCGGGTTGAACCCGTCCTCGTCGATGACCTCGAACGTCTGCGAGATCACGCCGGTGACCGCCGGAGAGAGCGCCGAGAGGACGATCTTGTTGGGGGGGGCGGCGGGATTGGTGTTGTAAGCGACGCGGACGGTCCACCGCTTGAAATCGTGGGAATAGAAGAGCGGATCGCCCTGGCTGATGTTCGTCGTCAGGATGTAGGCGTTGGGGATCACCGTGTCCTTCTGGACCCGGGTGACGTAGAACGACGAGTTGTTCCCCGGCGCCTGGGGGACGCCGTCCGACCGGGAGGCGAGGAACCCGTTGCGGGCCCCGTCGTTCCCGTACATATCCCGGGCCAGGCTGTGGCCGCGGATGGCCGACCGCACGTCCGAGGTGTCGCAGATGAGCTGGGACAGGGCGAAGTCCATCAGCTCGTCGCCCTGGGACTGGAGCTTCGACTGGGCGAAGTTCCGGCCGGAAATCCGGGCCTGGCCGGTGAACGTGGCGAAGGTCACGCCGATCACCGCCATCAGCCCCAGCACGCCGAGCACGAGGATCAGGATCACGCCCCGCCTCGCCCGGCCCCGCCCCCGATGCCTACTGGTCGCCATGGTTCCCCCCTGCTCCGGCCTTCAGATCGCCAGGGCCTCGGTGCTCTCGGCCGCCCGCGATTGGACGCGGGCCGCCGTCCGGTAGTTCCGAATTCCTTCGTCGATCGATCTCAGAGCTTGCTCGTGAAATCCTGCCGGATGGTCAGGACCTTGATCCGCTGGTTGGTCGGGTCGGTCACCCGCACCTGGACCTGGATCCCGCGGAGGGGGGCCGGGTACGGCGGCGGGTACGACGGATACATCGGGGGCGAGAACGGGGGGCCGGACGGGAACCCGCCGGGCTGCACCCCCTTGGCCGGCGCCTTGGAGTACGTGGTCGACCACGAGTCCCACACCCGCCGCAGCCGGACGATCTCCCGCGAGTCGTCGCCGAGGTTGCCCGTGTAGCCGGGATTCGAAGCGTAGGTGCCGGCCGCCGCGGGCCCGAATTGGGCGTCGAATCGAAAGTCGCTGATCAGGGGGGGCATCCGGCCTTCGTGCGCGAACGTCTGCTCCACGACGTTCACGAACGACCCGTTGACGGCCGCGACCGCCCCGGGGGCGGCGGCGCCGCCGATCGCGTCGATGTTGCCGTAGAGATAAGGGGTGACCGCGCCCGTCCCCAGGTATGTCGCGCCCGTCGTGGTGGCCGCGGGGGTCCGGCGAGGGTCGTCGCCCCAGCCCAGGTCGGCGTAGTCCGCCAGCGAGGGCTCGAACGCCTTGACGTCGAAGCTGCGGACGTTCGTCAGGATGAGGTCGTCCTCCCAGCTGTAGGAAGCCCACAGGGGGGAGCCCGAGGAGCCGCCGAAATAGCCGGTGTCGGACCCGGTGCCGTCGGTGAACTGCTGGAACTTGCTCGCCCCCCGCCAGTCGGCGGTCATCGGAGGCAGGAGCCGTGCGCGCCTGGCGGCGTCGGTCCGATCGACGTGGCCGGCCGTGATCTCGGTGGAACTCAGGGGTTCCAGCCCGTTCGGGAAGCTGTAGCCCGAGATCGGCTGGTTGACCTGGAAGGTCGGATCGTTCCATTCCGGCGCCAGCGTCTCCCGCCAGGTCGGGAAGCCCCAGTAGGTCTGGAGGTTGTTCCAGGTCACGCCGGACGAGAACGGCGTCGGCAGGTTGTCGCCCGCGTCGATCGGGTTGTGGTTGAGATATCTGAGGTAGTTCACGGGGTCGACGTTGTATTGATATGCCGTCGAGCTGTCGAGCGGGTCGACCGAGAACGGCGCAGGCGCGTGGATCCATCCGATCTGCGTGTCGTTCCCCAGGTATTGCGCCTGGGAGAAAGCCCCGCGGTAAACATACGGGAAGGCTAGCGCGCCTCGCTGGGAATACAGGGTGCCGTCCCCGTAGATGGCGTCAGGCGTCTTCACGACGTTCCAGAGGCCCAACGTGGTCGGCGTGCCCGCCCCCAGGATCTGGGCCACGGAGTCCTCGATCAGGTGCGGATAGAGCGTGGGATACCAATCCGGCACGTTGTCGCCGTTGGCGTCGTCCGGCAGGCCGTCGGGGCTGAGAACCGTCGTCCGGCTCCCGCCGGAGGTCGTGAATCCCACGAAATCGTCCGAGAATCGGGGCGACGCGAAGCGATTGTGGCGATCCGTGAGGTCGGAGAGCTTGTTCAGGACCACGGAGTTGTTGGCGCCGTTGGCGGTCGCAAGCCCCCGGGAGGCCGGCCGAGCGGATAGGTCATTGACGCCCAGGAAGCTCACCTGGGACGCGCCGAGGTCGACCGGCGTGAACGTCCTCGAATCCGTGGGAGGTCCCTCCAGGGTGGGGCCGACCGCCGAAGCTACCGGGAAGAAGCCGACGTTCGAGGCGGACGCGTCGGAGTAGCTGTGGACCAGGCTCCGCTGCAACTCCGGCGCTACCAGGAGGACCCGACGGTACAGGTTCCCGTTGCGCAGGAAGTAGATCACCTCGGCGTGCTCGCTCGTCACGGTGATCGGCTGGCTCTTGAAGTACTCGGCGATCTCCGCCGGCGTCATCCCGCCGGGGTTGCTCGTGGCGTTGAACGCGCCGAAATTCCCGGGGACGGAGACGAGCGTACCGCCGACCATGGCCAGCTTCCTCGGCGGCTTGGCCCACATCCGCCCGGTGAAAGGCCGACCTTCCGGGGCCTTCACGGTGAGGCGGATCGAGTCGTCGCAGTCCTCGCCCTGATTGTCGGCGAATTCGTTCTCGACGTACTCGAAATACCCGAGGCCGTCCGCGGGGTCGAGCGGCGGCGTGAACCGGGCGGTGGCCCCGTCGAGGTCGGCGCGGAGGGTGGAGTCGAGGCGGCGGAGGTCGTCGTCCAGCCGCTGGTAGGCCTGGGCGGCCGACATGGAGCCGGTCGCCGCCTGGAAGATCTGGACGATCAGCGCCATCATGAGCAGGAGCACGGCGAGGGTGATCAGCATCTCGACGAGCGTCACACCCCGGCGGCGGAGGGTCGCATGTCTGCGGCTATGGACGTTCACGGCGAGGCCCCTGCTCTGGGAAGTCCCGACCCGGCCCGAACCGTGAGGCCGGCGCGTCGCGGACGGACGATGGCGGACGGGGTCCGCGGCGGGCGGCCCGCCGCGGCGATCGATCAAATCAATGGATGACGATGGTCTGGGGGATGACGTTCACGACGTCGGGGGCGATCAGCGCGGCGTTCACCGTATGGGGGCTGCCGTCCGACGAATCCAGCGGCGTCCGGGCTCGAAGGCTGGAGCCGACCTGGACCACCATGCGACGGAACGAGATCCCGTCGGGGTCGCCGGCGAAGCCGACGGACTCGGACACGGCGGGCGACACCTTCACGACCTGATACCAGAAGGCCCGCTGGGCCGGCAGGTTGTCGAACTTGCCGCCGTTCAGCGGGTTGAAATAGCCCGCGAATCGGCCGGTGGTCCCGTTATAGGCGATCGGCTGCCGTCGCTCGTAGGTCACGTCGCAGATCCAGTCGCCCCGCTTCACGATCGGGTCGGCCATCGAATCCGGCCAGCGGAGCAGCACGGTCCGATCGGCCGCGGCCCCGTACCCGACCGACCCGCCCCCCGCCACGGCGACGCTCGCGCTGTAGCCGTAGACCGCCTCCACGACCGTCTCCCCCTCGGGCCGGTAGTATGACGAGCCGTCGATCGGCCCCACCACCCGCTCCAGGCCGAACGGCCGATTCTCGAAGACGACCAGGTCCCCCTCGAAGGTCGAGCCGCTCGTCTGGCTGGCCAGGCGTCCGGTGAACATCCACGAATAGCGCCAATCGTTGACCGTCGCGCCCGTGAGGCTCATGTCCGGGAGCACCGGGCTGACGTTCAGCGGGTTGTTGGGCTCGTTCCAGACGATGTCCTCGGGCGAGACGAAGATCGAGAGCACGGCGCTCGAATTCTGCTGGACGAACGCCTTGTAGGGATCGCCGGCCGAATCGATCGCGTTATACTTCCGGCCGTTGAAATTGGTCAGCCGCTGAAGCCCGTGGGCGCTCGGCAATCCCCCCGAGGGGTCGTTGCGGACGAAGCCCAGCCCGGACCCGAAGCGGGCCTCCGGCACCGTGCTCCCGTCGTCGGCCGTGTCGTGCAGATAGATCCCGCGCCTCGTCGGGTCGCTGACGTCGTTCCCCGGCGCATACGCCTGGGCGCGCCAGAGCGGATCGTACGCGAACGGCAGGCCGGGATTGCCGCGAGACTGGGAGTAGAGCACGGGGATGAGGCTGAAGTTCGCGTTCGTGACGTCCAGCCCCGCGAGGTCGGTCGCCGCGGCGCTCGTATAGACGTCCCCCCCGTAGGACGCCGCGTCCTGGAGGAGCGGGTTGAAGCTCCCCTCCGGCGTCTGCGGCGTCACCATGCACGGATACCACCACGAGAGGCCGTAATACTTGTTGAACAGGTCCGCCATCACGAACGATTGCGCGTTGACCAGGGCGCGGGCGGACATGTCGGCCGCCGCCGACTCGTACAGCAGCGCCGACCTCGACTGCCGCTGGGCCTCGCGCAGGCGGAGGAGGCCCAGCGGGAACAGGGTGGCGACGGAGACCAAGCCGATGCCCATGATCATGATCCCGATCAGGATCTCCGTCAGGGTGATGCCCGATCGCACCCCGCGGCGGCCGACGACCATCATGGCGCATCCCCCTGCTCGCCGACCTGCGGCGCGTAGAACGGCCGGCCCGGGTTCGTCACGCTGAACAGCGGCCGATCGGTCGTGATCATGTTGCCCGTTCGGGTCGAGATCGTCAGCAGACGCATCTCCCCCTTCAAATACGGGAGGGTCGGGTTGTCGTTGACGAGGTCGACGTCGTACGCGTCGTAGGCGTCCCGGGGCATCGGCAGGTAGAACGCCGGGGCCGGGCTCGCCAGCAGCGGGCCGAGCGCCGTGGCCCTGCCGTCCACCGCGCCCCGGGTCGCGACCGTGGGCTCCGCGAGGTCGCTGCGCTCCGCGACCCAGATGTGATAGAACGACGACCCCATGCCGAACGACGTCGGGCTGGAATACTTCGTCGTCGGCACCACCCGCCCGCTCGGCTCGACCAGGATGTCGACCGTCCCCGAGTCCGGATCCACCGGGAGCCGCGATCGTTCCCGCACCGCGGGCCAGAGCGACGTCGTCAGGTCCACCACCACGCTGTCCGGCAGGACCGTCTCGCGCGAGCCGGCCGAGGGGACCGGCTGGCGGATGATGTTGTACGAGACCCCCGCGGCCTTATCGCCGACCACCGCCGTGCCCCCCGTGATCATGCCCGACGGCCAACTCTCCGGATCCGACCACTCGGCGAAATCGTCGATGGTCCCGTTCCCGTCGTTGTCGAGGCCGTCCATGCCGTTGTCGACGTAGCCGTCGCCGTCGTCGTCGACGCCGTTGGTGACGAACAGGATCTCCGGATAATAGACCCCCGTCCCGCTCGGATGCGGCAGCTCCAGCGGGAGTGCGGACGGGTCGACGTTGACGAAGTTCTCGGGATTGGGGGCGTGCACGGGCCCGACGACGGTGAAATAGGGGCCGATGTCGTTGATCTGGATCTTATCCCCCACCCGAATGTTCCAGTACCAGGACGTCGGTTCCTCCCGAGGGTAGAACGTGGTCGCGCCGACGGTCTGGGTGCGGAAATAGGCCTGGACGACGAGCAAGACTCGCTTATCCGTATACAGCCAATTCTCCTCGGCCGGCGTGAACAGGCCGGTATTGATGCCCAGGCGATTGATGAAGGAGCCGATTAAAGTGTTGGCCGGATCCAGGAAGACCTTGCCGTCGGAGTACGTCGGGGGCCGCTCGATCGGGATGAAGCGGTTGGACGCCAGGATCTTGCCCCGATCCAGGAAGCTCGTCGCCCCCTTCGTGAGGGGATCGGCCGTCTGGCCGTTGTACGTCGGGTCGGGCAGGAACCGGATGCCGTGGGGGGTGTTCGTCCTCAGCGCCGCGTCGCGGGCGGCGACCAGGCCCCCCTGGATGATCCGGGCCGTCTCGCTCACCTGGCGATGGCCGATCGCGGGGATGACGACGGGGAGCGTCACGGCGGCGATGATGCTGACGATCAGGAGGACCACCAGCAGCTCGACGAGCGTGAAGCCGGCCGGTCGCGGGATTCGGCGTTTCATGGGCTCAGCCTCCCGACCCGACGTTGGTCGTCACGTTATGATTGCTGATGTCGTCGCGGCCGGCGTCCAGCAGGAGCAAGGTATTGGGAAAGCCGTTCAGATACGACTCGGGCGAAGTGGCCGGTATGCCCCCGTCCGCGGGGGGCAGGGTCGACCACGACGCCTCCGCCGGCGTGAATTGCACCGCGTTGTTCTCGACGTAGATGAGATCGTTCACGGTCGGCGAGGGCTACAAGAACACCCCCGGCTCCTGGTCCGGCCCGCCGGAGAGGATCAAGGGCTTGGAGAAGAACGCCCGCCGATAGCCCACCCCGGACTCCGAGGCCCCATCGCGGGCCCAGTACATCCAGTAGTCCGCGGCCGACGGGGAGCTCGCGCTGAAGGCCATCGGCTCGGTGATGCGGTGGAAGAAAAACTCGAACGCCGCGACCCCGCCGCTCTTGTAGGTCGGTGCCCCGGCCGCCGTCCCGAACGGATGGCCCGCATTCTGCCCGCCGGACCACCACGCGGAACTCATGAGGGTCGCATTGGGGTCGAGGGGGTCCTGCTCCCGGACCTCCCACTGCGAAGCGTAGGGCCTGATAAACTTCGGCGGGGCCCCGCCGGACGCATCCAAAGGATCCGGTCCGATGTTCTGCCCGCGCTGGGCGTCCGAATGGAACAGGACGGGCCACCGGAAGAACTGCAACGGCTTGCCCCAGGCGTCGACGAACTCGGGGAGGCCGTCCCCGTCCGTGTCCATGACCTCGCGATCGCTGAAGTCGTCGGCGTTGAAGGAGGAGCCCAGGGGGCCCTGGCCCTCGACGAGCAGGGCGTAGAGCATCTCCGACCTGGCCGTCTCGTGCTTGTGGCTCGAAAGCCGCGCCTGGACGTCCTCCCGGTTGCTGGCGTTCACCCCCTCCCCCCACTCGTCGATCAGCCCGTTGCCGTCGTTGTCGACCATGTCGTAGCCGGTCGGCAGGTATCCCAGGTTCTTGTAGACCGCCGAGGCGGCCGAATAGGAGGCCCCGTAGATGCCCCGCCCCGTCAGGCCGAGCTGGGGGTTCGAGGACGAGAAGAAGCCGGAGTCGATGTTGCCGTCGCCGTAGCCCGTCGCGTCCCAGCCCGTCGAGGTGATGAAGTTCCGGGGGCCGCGGACCCGGTGCCCGAGCGGCAGGATGTAGTTGGCGGCCGCGCCGAGGGAAGCGTCCGTCGGCGTCCCGGGGAAGGGACGCGACGCGAAGTCCAGCGGATAGGTGGCCCCGGCCGGCGTGGCGGCCAGCGCCGCCGGATTCACGACGAAGACGTCCGGCATCTCGCTCTTGAGATAGTCCGCCAGGGCGATGGCCTGGGCGCGGCCCGTCGTGCGGACCTTCGTGTCGGGGAAGCCCGACGGCAGCACGGCCCGCGGCATCATCAGCGGCAGTCCGTCCGTGTCGTTCAACGCGGCGTCCGGATAAATCCCGGCGAGGTAGCCGTGGCTGAAGTTGGGCTCGGGGCGGAGCTGCATGAGGGCGTCGAGCCGGTCGTTGAGGCCCGATTCCAGCTTGAGGATCAGGGCCTGGGTCGCCCGCAGCTCGGATTGGCGGACGCCGTCCCGGGCGGCGATCAGGATGAACGAGATGATGATCCCGATGATCGTCATGACGATGACCAGCTCGACGAGCGTGAACCCGCGCCGCGGCGCCGGGCCCCGAAGATCGAGCGTGGGTTTCGATGCAAGGTTCATCATCTTCGCATCCGTTATCGGCCGTCTCGGAGGGCGCGGGCCTCGCCCGCGCCCCGGGATGGGTCGCCCGCCGCCGCCGCGATCAGTCGAGCGTCCCGCCGTGGAAGTTGGTCAGGTTGTCCCGCTCGCGCTGCCGGAGGCTCGTCGAGGCGGCGGGGGTCGTCGTGTTCGCGTCGAACGGCAGCGCCCCGCTGTTGGCGTTCGGCTTGAACATGCCGCCGGGGCCGTACAGGCCGTCCATGCCCGACGAGATCAGCTGGTAGGTCTGCGGGTTCACGTAATTGACCGCGAGGGCCGTGGCCGCCACCGCCGTCGCCGCCCCGGTCGCCGTCGACGTATAGGGGTTCGGGGACGGCGACGCCGCGTGGTTCGGAGGGGTCGTCGCGTCGCCCGAGGACGTATAGACGGGGTAACGGACCTTGTACTTGTTCAGGACGACCGCCCCCGCGTCGTCGACCTCGGCCGCGAAGTTCACGTCGTTGGGGTCGTAGCCGTTGTTGCCGTAGGAGCTGAAATAGGCGATGAAGTTGACCTGCCCGCTCCCCAGCGTGTTCCCGAGGCTGTCGAGGTAGCCGGGGAACGCGACGTTATTGACCGTATCATCCTGGAGCCGATTGGCCGCGAACTCGAACAGCGGGACTTCGCGATTCTGGCTCACGAACGTCGGGCTCCCCGAGGGCGCGACGATCGGCGTGAACGGGTTCGTCGGGCTCTTGGCGAACCCCGTCATCGCATACCCCTCGTCGGTCTTCTGCGGCAACCCGCCCAGGAAGAAGACGAGGCACTGATGCCCCTGGAGGACGTAGGGCTGGGCGTCGAACACGCCGTTGCCGTTGAAGTCGTACCACTGCTTGCTGCCCGCGGGCCACACCGCGCCCGACGTGCTGAGCACGACCTTCGGGAAGAACTTCCGCAGGTACTGGAGCGTCCGCTGGGCGAGCTGGCCGCTCTGGACGTCGGACTGCCCGGACGCGGCCAAGGCCGTCGTGCCGCCGGTCTGGAAATATCCGTTCTCCCACAAGATCACCCGGCTCGGCGGGTAGTCGCCGTATTTCGACTTGAACGCCGCCAGGGCCTGGTCGAACTGCTTGAGGTTCGCCTGGGCGGCCGTGTTCTTGGCGGTCTTGACGGCCCCGTTGATCGCCGGCAGGAGCAGGGCGATCAGGATCGACAGGACGACGAAGACGACCAGCAGCTCCACCAGGGTGAAGCCGCCGCGGGGGCGGCCGGACGGGGCGGCGGTGCGGTGCGCGGGGCGGGTCATGGGTCCGGGCCTCCGGGGTCGGGACGGCGGGCGACGTCCCGGGGTCTGCTCACGTTTCGATGTACGACGGTTCTCGAATTTTTCAAGCGTCGACGCGGGTCCGCCCGCCCGACGCCCGGGGGCCGGGCGGCTCGCCCCGGCCCCCGCGGGGGCTCAGCCCGACAGCTTGGTGATCAGCGTGATCAGGGGCAGGAACAGGGCGATGACGATGAAGCCGACGATGCCGCCCAGGACGACGATCATGATCGGCTCCAGCAGGCTCACCAGCGACTCCACCGCCACCTCGACCTCCTCGTCGTAGTTGTCGGCGATCTTGTTGAGCATCGTGTCCAGGTCGCCCGTCTCCTCGCCGACGTCGATCATGTTGACGACGATGTCGTCCACGATCCGCGCCTCGCGCAAGGGCTGGGCGATCGTCTCGCCCTCGCGGATGCTGTCGTAGATCCGCGTGAACGCCCGCTCGAACACCGCGTTGCCGGCCGTCTCGCGGACGATCGACAGCGCCTCCAGGATCGGCACGCCCGACTGCACCAGCGTCCCCAGCGTCCGCATCGTCCGGGCCACCGTCGACTTCTCGGCGATCGTCCCCATGACCGGGATCATCAGCAGGATCCGGTCGCAGACGTAGGCCCCCGTCTTGTTGCGGTACAGGAGCTTGATGAACATCCAGAAGAACAGCGGCGTCAGGAAGACGATGTAGAAGTACTTGATCAGGAAGTGGCTGGCCGAGATCAGGATCTTGGTCATCTGCGGCAGCGGCACGCCGAAGTCGTTGAAGATCGCCTCGAACTTCGGGATGATGAAGTAGAGGATGAACCCGACGATCACGCACGCCACGAAGATGACGACGATCGGGTAGACCATCGCCCCCTTGATCTTCCGCTTGAGCGACTGCGCCTTCTCCTTGAAGTCGGCCAGGCGCTGGAGGATCGCCTCCAGGGCGCCGCCCGCCTCGCCCGCCTTGATCATGTTGCAGTACAGGCGGTCGAACGCCTTGGGGTGCTTGGCGAACGCCTCGGAGAGCGTCTGGCCGCTCTCGATGTCCTCGACGACGTCCCCCAGGGCGTTCTTCAGCACGCCCGGCTTGCACTGCCCCTCCAGGATCTTGAGGCTGCGGAGGATCGGCAGGCCGGCGTCCTGGAGCGTCGAGAGCTGGCGGGTGAACGTGCAGAGCTGCTTGGTGGAGATCCGGCCGATGGTGAACGACTTCATCTTCCGCCGGCCCCCCTTCTTGGCGGCGGCCGCCTTGCGGGTCTTCTTGGCCTTCTCCGAGATCTTGGTGACGAAGAAGCCCTTCTGGCGGATGAGCTGCTGGGCCTCCTCCTGCGTGGCGGCGTCGATGGCGTCCTTCACCTCGCGCCCGGTGTGGTCCATCGCTTCGTACTGGTAGGTCGGCATCGGCGTCCTCCCGCCTCGGGCGTGGGTGCGTGGTCGGGTTCGATCGTGTGCGGAGATGTTCGGATGAAGGGCCTTCGATCGCGGCGGCTCAGACCTCGGTCATCGTCTCGCGGAGGACCTCTTCGACGCTCGTGCGGCCCTCGGAGACCGCCTCCAGGCCGACCTCCCGGAGGGTCTTCATGCCGTACTTGCGGCAGGCCTCGCGGAAGTCGTCCAGCGAGACCTCGGCGACGATCATGTCCCGCAGGATGTCGTTCATGACGATCAGCTCGTAGATCCCCTGCCGGCCCTTGTAGCCGGTGTTGTTGCAGCGGTCGCAGCCCTTGCCGTAGAACCACTTCTGGGCCGACGCCTGCTCCTGCGTCAGGCCCAGCTCCATGAGGACCTCGGCCGACGGCGTGAACTCGGTCTTGCAGTTCTGGCAGAGCCGCCGCACCAGCCGCTGGGCCAGCACCGCCTCGACCGTGGCCGTGATGAGGAACGTCGGCAGGCCCATGTCGCGGAGCCGGGTCACGGCCGACGGCGCGTCGTTGGTGTGCAGCGTCGTGAAGACGACGTGGCCGGTGAGCGACGCCTGGATCGAGATCTCGGCCGTCTCCAGGTCGCGGGTCTCCCCCACCAGGATCTTGTCCGGATCCTGCCGCAGGATGGCCCGCAGGCAGGCGGCGAACGTCACCCCGATCTCCGGGTTGATCGGCACCTGGATGAGGCCCTCGATCTCGTACTCGACCGGCTCCTCGGTCGTGATGATCTTGTCCTCGATCTTGTTCAGCTCGTTCAGCGTCGCGTAGAGCGTGGTCGTCTTCCCCGACGACGTCGGCCCCGTGACCAGGATGATCCCGTTCGGCTTGTGGATCACATCCATCCAGCGCGCCAGGGTGTCGCCGGGCATGCCCAGCTTCTTCAGGTCGAGCTGGACGACCGAGCGGTCGAGGATCCGCAGCACCACGCTCTCGCCGAACATCGTCGGCAGGTTGGCGACGCGGATGTCCACGCTGTTCCCCCCCAGCGCCAGC
>ERZ778021.782-NODE-782-length-47632-cov-8.552116_pt1 | contig 47632 bp, 37 predicted proteins | sample MGYA00375751_ERZ778021 | MGnify/ENA primary metagenome ERZ778021 (study PRJEB29350, sample SAMN05389814) | bioreactor metagenome | isolation source: Thiocyanate stock bioreactor | place: South Africa: University of Cape Town | collected 2013-08-29 ... | reverse complement strand
GTATGGAAAGAAATTAATCTTCGTTTACAAATCGGTTAAACATATAAGGAAAAGAGTTTAAGAATAAGGAAGAAATTCAAATTTATTCAATACTTTTACATCGTATGTCAATTAAAGTACATTATGAAACAATTGAATCGACTCAAAGTAGTTCTGGTAGAAAAAAATAAATCGGGGAAATGGCTGGCTGGACAGTTGGGGAAAGATCCTGCTACAATCTCTCGCTGGTGCTCTAATTCAATACAGCCGTCCATTGAAACCATGGCGCAAATTGCCGAAATTTTGAATATTGATGTAAGAGAATTATTGAATAAAAGCAAATGAACAAAGATATATCACATAAGGGAATTGCAATTCATAATAAAAGTCCCTATACTATCTCATTTTCTATCGGCGGACTACTCCATCGTGAGATTTTGGCTGTTCTCCCTTTATTTAACAGAGAACAGACGGTCGAGCTGATTAGAGAAGAGATTAAGCAAAATAATTTTTTGCAAATAAACTCCGAAGCCGCCCGCAAGCGCGTTATGGGTGAAATCCGTAAACGGATTTCTTCGCAGGATGCTCGCTTTTGGCAATTGTTTAGCCAAAGCAGTGAAGACGATCAGAAGATCTTACTTTTTTATGTGTGCCTGAAAACCTATAAATTAGTCTTCGATTTTCATTTTAACGTAACGTTATCCATCTGGAATTCTTCCAGTAACACAGTTGATGCTTACCTTTATAAAATGGAATTAGACGAAATAGGCGGCAGTGATCAGTTTGTGTTTGATTTAAGCGATGTGTCTAAAAAGAAATCCATATCGTCTTACCTATGCATGCTTAGGGAAGTAAATCTGTTGGATGCTACATCCAATCAATTAAAATCTGTAACTCCATCGGCCCAGGTTCTTGATTATATGATAAATAACAGAGAACTTTGGTTTTTGGATGCCTGTCTGTTAAGTGCTCAGACCAAGTCTCAACTATTAAGTACAGCGTTATGAATATGACTATTGAAGAGCTTTATCACAAGCTGGAGGATAAATCATTTCAGGATACCTCCGTTGGAACGATGTTCTATAATGTATATATCTTCCAATACCCGGCAGAAGACGAAAACGAAATTTGCTATCAGATTGATGAGTTTAAGTCTCGTCTGCGTCGTCCCAGCAATAACCTGGATATTCTTACACTTAATATCTTCGACGAATTTTGCGCATACCTGGATGCTAAGAAATTTGGCAGACATCCATCCTTATTGAACTATTTAGTAGAAAAAGAGTACAAAGATTCCAATTCGGTAAACAACACATTGATTCGCAATGCGTCTGACGAGAAATTCTTCGAATGGGTTGATAAAAGAATCCGGGAACATTTAAAGCAAGAGAACGAACTAACAAAATCGTTTGTCTTTCTGTATGGTTTCGGCCAGATTTATCCCTACTTGCGGACCAATACCTTTTTGTCTAATTTCGAAAAATACAATCATGGCGAAGACTTCAAGATAATTGTATTTTATCCGGGTCACTCACAGGGTAATAGCTTTAGTCTGTTCGATGTCTTGGATGATGCAAATACATACCGTTCCATTACTTTAATAAACCGTTAACAATCATACGATTCAATACCATGCGTTATGAAACTAAAAGAAATTTACAGTAAAGAGATTGAAAGAAAAATCAATCCAGCCGTTGTTGCACAAGATCGTACAACGGAGACAATTGATATAGAGATTGGAGAGTATGTCTTTACAGACGAAATTATTAACAATCTGTACAAAGTGCTGCTTGCCATAAAAAACAAAGAGTTGGTAAGCAAAACAGGAATTTGGATCAACGGGTATTATGGTTCCGGTAAATCTCACTTTTTAAAATACATTCACTATTGCATTGCTCCAGAAACAAAAGACGTAGCCCTCGCACGGCTGGTAGAGGCGGTTAAGGAACGCGATCCCATGTTGAACGGAAACAGCGGTATTCAAATCAGCAATTCCGAAATGGCCGATTTAAAAAGATGGTACGATAAAGCTGAGATAGAAGACATCCTTTTTAATGCCCAGGATGTGTCCAAAGCCAATAAAGACAATACCACCTTTACCAATATATTCTTTAATATGTTCAACCAGTGCAGGGGATACAATGCCTATAATATCCCCTTAGCCACTCTCTTTGAAAAATACCTTGATGAGAATAATGTCTTTGCCGAATTTAAAGAAAGACTTTTCGAGGAGGAAGAGTTCGATTGGGATACCGAGGCGGCCGATGTGGTTGCCAACGAACTAGACACCGTATTGCAGGTGGCAAAGTCTTGTATTCCTAAAATGGATATTGAATCTCTGAAGCTTTCGCTGCTTCATAAAGAGGCGTATCATATAGATACCCGGAAATTTACCAACGAGATTGCCAACTATCTCAACTCCAAGGGAGAGAATTACCGGTTGATATTCCTGGTAGACGAAGTTTCGCAATTTGTTAATACCAATAAGGATGTCTTGCTCGGCCTTCAAACAGTGATTGAAAGCTTGAGCCTTAATTGCAACAAGCAAGTGTGGGTAGCATGTACGGCGCAACAAACGATAGAAACGGTAACAACCGAATCGGGAATACATGCCACTGACGATGATTATGGGAAGATTATGGGTCGTTTCGAAACCCGCGTTTCGTTGGAAAGTACAGACCCTGCTTACATTACACAAAAACGTATACTTGACAAGAACGCAGCTGCCGAGATTACACTTAAAAAGCTTTATCAGGACAAGAGGGATGCCATCTTGAACCAATTCCAGATGGGGCACGAACTATATAAGGGCTTTGGTTCCGAAGAAGATTTCTTGCTCTCCTATCCCTTTGTCCCCTATCAGTTCAAACTGATATCCAAGGTGTTTGAGGCATTTCAACGCCTCGAGTATGTATTGGCAGAGGTAAAGGACAACGAGCGGTCGGTATTGAAAATTACCCACGAAACAGCCAAGATTAATAAAGATGAAGAGGTTGGAACGTTTATCCCGTTCGATGCCTTTTTCAACCAGATGTTCTGGCAAAACCTGATTCACCGGGGTACAAAGGCAATCGAGCCAGCTTTAAGTCTGGAAGTTGTAAAATCGAATCCATTCTACCAACGGGTTGTGAAAGTTCTGTTCATGATTTCGAACCTGCAGGATAGCGATAAACAGCTATTCGGTTCAACGTTGGATAATCTGGTGTTGTTGATGATGACAAATCTGGATGAGAATAAGCTGCAATTACGCAATAAGATTGAGGAGGTACTTAACAAGCTTATCGAAGCCAACATTATCCGCGAAGAAAATAAAAACTACTATTTCTACAACGAAGACGAAGTGGAGCTTTCCAAATTGATAGCTAACACAACATTGGGAACCGACTTTGTGTCTGAATCACTCAAAACCATTCTCTTCCCCTGGCTTCGCGTCGAGAATAAGATCCGGTTTGCTGGAAACGATTTTCGTATTATTGCCAATATAGACGGCAAAAACTATCTGGGAAATAATGGAGATGTGATCGTTTCGTTTACCGTATTCGACGATACAGACCGGCTTCAAAAGAGTCTGGCCAACCGGGCCGATACCCTGATTCTGTGTTTAAACGAATGGTTTAAAACCGACAAAGCGTTGGTTACAGACTTTCAATGGTTCTGTAAAGTAGAGCTGTATATTAAGAATAATCAGATTTATCCTACCGAAGCACGTAAAAAATCGATCGAAAGTTTCAAATTACGTAATGTAGAGATGCTGGAATCGAGAATAAAACCTACTATCTATCGTAAGTTTACGCAGACTCCCTTTATATCGGGTAATACGGTAATTGATCCTTCGGAGATAAACGGAGATGGTGCAGATCGCTACCGGAATGTGCTTTTCCGCCACCTGGAAAGTGTCTATAAATACGCAAAGCTGGCCGAAACTTTCCCACAAACACAAGACGAACTGAAACATCGTACCTTTCGTCCGGTTCAACCAAACGAATATACCGAACTGAATCCGCTGAACGATGCCGAAAAGCTGGTGAACGATTACATCACACGGCATAACAACGAGATTCTGCTATCAGATTTGTTGGATAAATTCAAGGCAGCTCCTTACGGTTGGAAGGATGTAAGTATTATATTCATTGTAACAGAGCTTTACAAGCGTAAGTTACGCGATCTTAGTTATCGCAACCAGCCCCGTTACCCTCTGGCGGATTATGTAAATAAGGCGATGCTCTCCAGCGAACGTTCTTCCCTGGCGATTGTAGCTATGCAAGCCATTTCGCAAGACTTGATAAACCGGGCGATAGAGGCATGGAAAATAATCTTTAACGAACACATCACCCCTACAGGTGATGGAAATGCTTTGTTTGATGAACTCCGCAACAAACGTATTGTTGACCAGCACGAACAGTGGAAAAAGGTGAGAACCACCGTGTCGAAGTATCCTTTCGCTTCGCATCTTACCGAGCTGACCGACAAGCTTTCTGCCTGGGAGAACATCCGCGAACCACAGCGTTTGTTCGAAACCTTGAGTTTGGAATCAGGAGCAATGGCAAATCTGGTAGATGTATGTCGCAACCTAAAGGATTTTGCCGAACAGTCGTTGGACGAATATAACAACATCAAACGCTTCTGCGAACAGAACGAAGAGAATTTTGTTCACCTGGAAGCATCTGATAGGGATAAGGCCGAACAACTAAAATCGTTCCTGTTAAGTGATTCGGTAAGAGACTTCCGCAGCTACCTCAAACTTAAAACGGAGCTTGATAAGGCCATCAGAGAGAAAGTTAAAGCTTTACAAAATGAAACGCTGGTCCGTTACGAAGCGATATTCAACGATCTGGATGCGCTGGCAGAAGCCAATCAGGTTGGTAAAGTGGTTTTTGCTGACAGAGGTTATAAACTTCAGTCCATCGAGAAACTGAAAACCATCAGTCTGCTCCGATTAGAGCTTTCCAATGCCGATAATTTTTCAAGTAAAGAGCGCAGTAAGATCTTGATGGAAAAAAACAAGATAGATCAGGAGCTTGCAAATAAAGAGGCACAAAGGAAAAGGCAGGAACTTATCAACAAAGGCGAAAAGCCCGATGAAGGACCACGAACCCCGCCTGTTGCCGAACCCATTTCATTTTCTTTACCGAAAGCAGACTATATCCTTTCTACAGAAGCCGAGGTGGATGCCTATCTAACTTCGATTCGCCAGCAATTGATGCATATGATTCTGAGCAATAAAAAAATTATTATTAAGTAACTACAAGCCATTCTATAAATGAATACATCTGCTCTCAAGCGGTTTGCACAGCAGGCACGCAACATCCTGAAAAGCGGGGTGGAGAAACAATTGATACAATGGGGGTACAACCCAAAAACAAAACGATTTGAAACAGAACCGCAGGTAATTGGTGGCGGGGCTTTGTTCGGATCCAAAATGATTGAAGATACGGACTTTAATAGTAAATGGCAGGCGCTTCGCAGTGCGGTGCAGGCCAAAGGTGCCGGTCAGGTGGTGGAGGAGGCTGCCTATACCTGGTTTAACAGGTTGATGGCTATCCGTATCCTGGCAAAGAACGGATATATCCCGGCACAGATGGAGTATACATCGGCCGAAAGCCGCATCACCACCCTTGTGCAAGCTGCCAGACAGGGTATTACACCCCGTCTGGATGAAAACGGGCAGCGAATATTCCGGTCGTTGATTGAAGATGATACCCGCGAAACAGAACTTTTTTCGTTGTTGATTACGGCCTATTGTTACGAAAACGAACTGTTGCAGCGTATCTTCGGACGGATAGACGATTATACCGGATTGCTGTTGCCTGCAGATATACTGGCACAAAATGGATTTATCGAGTTGTTGAACACAACGGATGCCATTTCCGACGAAGATTATACCCAGGTGGAACTGATTGGGTGGTTGTATCAGTTTTATATTTCGGAAAAGAAGGACGAGGTTTTTAAAAGTTTCAAGAATAAAAAGAAGGCAGAGGCGGAAGATATACCGGCGGCCACCCAGATATTTACACCCAACTGGATTGTAAAATACATGGTGGAGAACACCGTAGGGCGCTTGTGGCTGGATCTGAATCCGGATTCGCGCCTGCGTGAATCGATGTGCTATCTGGTAGAGAACCCCGATGCAAAGGCTGAACCTATTGTAATGGAGGTGGCAGAGATCAAGCTGCTGGATCCGGCCTGCGGATCGGGACATATCCTGGTGGAAGGGTTCGACCGGCTGTTTGCCATGTATCGGGAGGAACACTATACGGCTCGCGAAGCGGTCGATTCTATTTTTGCTCGTAATTTGTTTGGTCTGGACATTGATTTACGTGCCGCTCAGTTGGCACAATTTGCCTTGTTGCTGAAGGCCGCAGCAGTAGATCGTTCCGTAATAACCCGCAACATCACCCCTCACGTTTATGCTATGCCCGATAAAGCTACCTTTACCGAACAGGAGGTGGAAGATTTTCTGGGTTGCGAAGGAAAGGAATTTGTTGAGCCATTACGTGAAGCTCTTCAGCTGATGGAACAAAGTCAGAACCTAGGTTCCATTATGAAGTTCAATATACCCCCCCAGGCCCGGCAAGCAATCGCTTCACGTTATAAGCATTGGACCAAACATAACGCCGCCAATATTCTGGAACAGGAGTTGTGGCAACGCATCAAACCCTACATTGAAGTATTGTTGGTTCTTACACAAAAATACGAAGCAGTCGCCGCCAATCCTCCCTATATGGGACAGATGAATATGAATGAAAGCTTAAAAAAATACATAAATTTGCACTATACTAAAACAAAGTCAGATTTATTCGCTGTTTTTATAGAAGTAGCTATTAGATTAAGTTCAAGGAATGGATATAACAGTATAATCAATCAACAAAACTGGTTATTTCTTTCTTCTTACCAAGAGCTAAGAGAGTATTTACTAAAAGATATTTCATTTATTAGTTTAGTTCAATTAGGCAAAAATATTTTTGAAGAACTTACCGGAGAGGTAGTTCAATCTGTTATGTTTGTGTTAAAGAATAGTAATTCCATCAATTTTGGAGTTTATCAGAAATTGGATACTGCGAATCAAAAAGAACTCAGTTTTCTAAATAATGAGAATATTTTTTGTAGAGTTACTAAAGATAAAATTAAAAGTATTCCAAGAAGTCGATTTGGATTTTGGGTGTCAGATAAATTAATTAATATTTTTAAGTGTGATTCCTTATCTAAGAGATACAATCCTAAATCAGGAATATTAACAGGTAAAGATTCTTTGTTTGTTCGAAATTGGTATGAAGTTATATTTTCTGATATCGATAATATATCGATAAGCAATGATGAAATGATTAAAAATAACAAAAAATGGACAAAAATAACAAATGGGGGTAAGTTCAGGAAATGGTATGGGAATCTTTATAATGTTGTTAATCTCTATGATAATGGTAACCTTATAAAATCTTTGCCAAACAACAATTATAGATTAAGGAACCCTGAATATTATCATAAAAAAGGCATTAATTGGACATTGTTTTTAAGTGGTAATTTTAGTGTCAGATTATCTGATGTTGATTTAGTTTTTGGTAATGGAAGTAGGACATTCTTTCCCAAAGAAATTGATATTAATTATTTATTAGCTTTTTTCAACTCAAAGGTGGTTTCTAGCATGCTTGATATTTATAATCCTACTACTAATTTTGTTAATGAAGATATAGCTGATATTCCAACAATTTATATTCAAAATACCGATTTAATTGATTGTATCGTAGACTATAATATTTTAAAATCCAAATCTGATTGGGACTCCCGAGAAACCTCTTGGGACTTTCAGCAATCTCCTTTGATTGCAACAACTAGTGAGAGTCTTGAACAGGCTTACAATGGGTGGGTTGAGAAGGTAACGCAAGATTTTGTTCAGCTCCATGCCAATGAAACGGAGCTCAATCGTATCTTTATTGATATCTATGGGTTGCAGGATGAATTGACGCCGGAGGTGAAGCTGAAGGATATTACGATTCTGCAGGATGAATTGGATGCCAAGGCTTTTGGAGATGCTACTGAGTTGCAGGAGAAACTGCCAATTAAGACAGATGTAGTGATGGGGCAGTTGATTTCGTATGCGGTTGGCTGCATGATGGGGCGCTACCGGTTGGATAAAGGGGGCTTGCATATCGCTCATCCCAATCCTTCCGACGAGGAGGTGGCTCCTTACACATTCAACGGTTGTACTTTTCAGATAGATGAGGATGCCATCATCCCATTGATGGATAACAGTGTCAGCTTTACCGATAATGCCCTGGCTCGCCTCAAGGAGTTTTTCGCCTTGGTTTGGGGCGAAGAGGAGTTGGTGAATACCCTCAACTGTGTGGAACAGGGTCTGGGTACCGATCTGGAAAGCTATCTGGTGAAGGTCTTTTGGAAGGAACATTGCAAGCGTTACCAGAAAAGACCGATTTATTGGCTATTTGCATCGCCCAAGGGTGCTTTCCAGGTGCTTACCTATATGCATCGGATGAACCGCTTCACAGTGGAGAAGATCCGTAGCCACTATTTATTGAAGCATATCAGTAACCTGGAGAACCGGGTTGCCATGCTGCAAAGTAATGAGGCTTCGCTGAATACTGCCGAACGCAGGCTGTTGGAGAAGCTGCAGAAAGACCTGGCGGAATGTCGTGCCTACGACCTGGAATTAAAGGAGGTGGCCGACGCTCAAATTGAATTCGATCTGGACGATGGCGTGGCAGTAAACTATGAGTTATTTAAAAAAGTAGTGGCTCCTATTAAATAGATGAAGTATGAAGAAGGATTTAACAGCATCAGGTGTTGTACGCCAGAATATATTAAACAACCGGTATGCATTGGAGGAGATTCAAAAAGCTATCGGGTTGAAAGGTGTACTGTTCGAGGGGGAATATAAATTTACCAAAAAGCAGTTGGCCGAGTTTTTTGAAATTGATGTACGGACTCTTACCAACTGTATGAAGCAAAATGATGATGAATTGACAAACAACGGTTACGTTGTGTTAATGGGTAAGTCGCTGAGGGATTACAAGTTAGCGTCTGCGGAATCGTTTGGTAAGGAAATAGATTTCCCTACCAAAACAACCGTATCTATTTATTTAACATGAGATTCATACTAAAACGATAGAATTATGCTGAATGACAAAATAACAACCTATTTCCAACGCAATCCACGGCTTAAGGTTCTTTTCTTCTTTGATCCCGAGGGTGAGTATCTGGAGGAGGTGCGTGCATTGGATCTCCCTGCCATCAGAGTGGTTGAGTTTGCAGGGGATTGGTTCAACCTGAAGTTAAAATTCAATACAATTTGGCGGATGGATCGGGTATTTCTGTATATGCCGGTAAAGAGTCCGCAGTCGAAAGATGAAATGGGGGACTTTCCGTTATTGGGACTTCTTAAAGCCAATAAGGAGCTCCGAATGGACAGCGAGGCCGATTTCATGGAGGAATATGGATTGAAGGCTAATCATGCCATGCTTGTAAAACGCTACATAAATGAACTGAAATATGCCCATACACAGCAGGTGCTAAAGCCCATATTGAATGCTGCCGGTTTTGTGGAACGTGATATCCAGAAGGGACTGGTATGTGCATTCCTCTCTTTGTCGAAAATGGAGGATTGGGATACAATATTGATTCGCTTGCTTACTTACGGATTGCCCAATAAGGAGAAAGAATTAGCTTCATTTTTCAGAAAAGTAGATAAATGTAACTTAAAAGAGTTTATTAATAAACAGATTAATACCTATTTTGATACTTACTTTGATTTGTTTGACCGAGATGAAGTGATCGGTCTTGTGAAACGATTGAAATACAACTCTATTACGCAGGGATTGCTGGTTAATCCTCAAGATCCTTACAAGGCTTTAAAAACGGACAATCAGAATTGCATCGAGTTGCTGAACCGATTGCGGGAAAGTGGGATTGCCCATGCTTCGATGGGTAACACTTTTCAAGAAACCCTTCAAATCAACGGAGCTGCTATTTTAGAGTCGAAACTGATTGAAGTGTATGGAATGGGAACTCCTTTTGTATATATGACGGAAGATTTGAAATGGGAACTGATTGCCGGATTGGGGCATGCTTTTCCAGAAATAGGTCAGGGTGGTGAGGCTATTCTGGATAAGCTTTCTATTGAAGTACAGGAAGAGGGTTTGATGAAATCGACGCTATCCTTCTTGCGGAACAGTTTGATTTTACTTAAGAAGGCCGATCTTAAATTGTCGTTGGTGTTTGACAAACCTGAACATTATATCGATGCATATACCCATGAGTTTGCCCAAGTGGATTTTAGTTACCGCAAAGCCATACTGAATTACTACGCCATTCGATTGGAGCAGTATGACGGTTTTGAAGAGTATTTAGAACGTATCAAATTAATGATAGACGATATTTATGGTAAGTTTACCTATAAATTGAATCATGAATGGCTGGAGTGTCTCAATGATAAGGGGTTTGAATATGCAAAGATAAATTGTCCGAAACAGTATGATTTCTTCACGAACAAGATTGCTCCGCTAAAACAAAAAGTGGCAGTGATAATAAGTGATGGGCTTCGTTATGAAGTTGCTACTGAGTTGCTGAGTGAACTTTATAAGGATGACAAGAATATATCTAAGATAGATGTTCAGCTGGCCTCTTTGCCTTCGGAAACAGCTTTTGGGATGGCGAATTTGCTCCCTGGAAAGCAGTATGTGTATGATGGACAGATAAGAGTAGACGGTGAAATCCCGGCTGGGATAGAGCAACGGGATAAGATTCTTAAAATGCATTCGCCGGGATATAAGGCCGTATCTTTTGATACGGTACTGAATGGGAATAAACAAGAGAACAGAGAGCTTTTTAAAGCGGATGTGGTTTATATTTATCATGATATTATTGATAAGGAGGGACATAAAGGTACTGAACGAAATGTTTTTCAGGCAGCGCAAACGGCTATTGCCGAACTGGCAGGTATGGTTAAACGTATTCAGGGTGGATACGGAGTGAATCGGGTTTTTATTACTTCAGACCATGGCTTTATCTACAACGATAACGATATAGAAGAGTCGGATAAGAATACAATTGCTGCATGCGAATGTACGGAATCTGGTGCCCGCCATTATATTACAGCCGATAATCCGGATGTGGAGTTGGGTTATAAGGTTTCTATGTATAAGACAACCAAATACAATGAGCCTTATCGGGTTGTTATACCCGACTCTGTGAACCGGTTTAAAAAACAAGGGTCAAGGTATCGTTACACCCATGGGGGTGGAAGTTTACAGGAACTTATTGTGCCTGTTATTGAGAGTTCGCGCAGAGAGGAAAAAGTACAGCGTAAGGTGAAGCCAATTCTTTTTGGAACCAACCTTTCTATTGCTTCTAATAATTTGAAGGTGACTATTATTCAGGAGAATCCGCTTTCGTCTGTCGAAAAGCTGTGTGTGGTTGAATTAGGTATATACAATGATACGCAGTTGGTTTCGAACAAGGCCGAAATCACCTTAAATGCGGTAGGTGAATCTCCCAATGACCGGATATTTACGACGGTGCTTACATTAAATACCAAAGTGTTGGATACGGTGTTAAAGCTTAAGGTATTCGATAAAGAGGACTTATTGAATCCGCTTATAGAAGAATCGGTTAAAAATAATACGTTAATTGAAAGGGACTTCTAACTATGGAATTGAAAGAAAAGATATTGACTTATTTTGAAGGGAAGGTTGTTCGAAAGGATCTGGCATCTATTGTGAAAGGAAATCTTCCTGTTCCTACGTATGTGGTGGAATATTTGTTGGCTCAATATTGTGCGCTGGATGACGAACAATTGATTGCCGAAGGTATAGAGAAGGTAAAGGAGATTATCCGTAATAATTATGTGAACCGGGCTGAGGCCGAGAAGATCAAAAGCCGGATTCGCGAGCAGGATAGTTATCGGGTGATAGATAAAGTGAATGTAGAATTGAACGACCGCTCGCAGAATCAGTACGAAGCTGATTTTGCCAATCTTGGTATAAAAAAGATTCCGATCAGCGATGCAGTAGTACGTTCGAACCCAAAATTGCTGAGTGGTAACGGTGTTTGGAGTATTTTGAAAGTACGTTACGATCATTCAGATGTAGCCAAAGTTCGCTGGGTGATTGAAGATATAAAGCCAATCCAGATTGCTCATGTAAACCTGGAGGAGTTCCTCGATCAGCGAAAGCATTTTACATCGGATGAGTGGATTGATTTACTGGTGCAGACAATCGGCATAAAACCAGAGACTCTAAACCGGAGAGGTAAGCTAATACAGATATCGCGGCTACTTCCTCATATAGAAAATAACTTTAATTTTATGGAGTTGGGGCCAAAGGGAACGGGTAAATCGCATATTTTCCAGGAGTTGTCTCCGCACGGAGTTTTAGTGTCGGGCGGGGATGTTACTTCGGCCCGCTTGTTTGTAAAGCATTCGGGTAATAAGGAGTTGATTGGGCTGGTTGGATATTGGGATGTGGTGGCTTGGGATGAGTATGAGCATCAATCCGGGAAAAGAGTGGATCCTGTAATGGTGGATACGATGCAGAATTATCTGGCTAATAAGTCATTCAACAGAGGTAAGGCTCCTCACGAGGCTTCTGCTTCCATGGCTTTTATTGGTAATACGAAGCATACTGTTCCCTATATGCTTAAAAATGCCCACCTTTTTGAGTCAATTCCGGATGCATTCATTAAAGGTGCTTTCTTAGATCGGATGCATCTTTATATCCCGGGTTGGGAAGTTCGTGTATTAAAGAAATCATCTTTTAGCGATGGATTTGGGTTTATAACTGATTATCTGGCTGAAGTGTTACACGAACTTCGTAAACAGGATTATTCAACTATTATGAGTGAATACGTCAAATTTGATGGCTCCCTTTCTGAACGAGATCATAATGCGATTAGGAAGACTTTCTCCGGATTGATGAAACTTATCTATCCAGACAAGGTGATCACCCGTGAAGAGGCTTTTGAGTTAATAGATTTTGCAACTGAAGGGCGTAAGCGGGTGAAAGATCAACTTTATATTATTGATGAAACGTTTAAAGCCGAACCTGCAAGGTTCTGCTATACCATTTTGTCGACCGGGGAAGAGGTGCATATTGAGACTTTAGAGAACTTGAATAATCCAAGTCACAAAGTTCGTTTGGAACAGTCTGACAAGAGGACGGATGTTCAGGAACCAATGATTCAAGAGTCTTCTTCTGTTACTTCTTCAGAAGTAAAAAGTGAAAGGAAACGAATTGAACTCGAACCTGCTGTTAAAAATGTAAGTATCCGTGAAAATCAAACAGGGGTATCATATAAATCGTTGTTTGGTAGTTATTTGAAGGGGGCGACTTTGATAACCATCGAAGACCCATATATCCGACTTCCGTACCAGATTCGAAACTTTCTTGAGTTTCTTAGTTTAATTGCTGAGCAGAAAGAGATGGAGGATGAAGTGAATGTGCATCTGGTAACTTGGAATTCGGAAGATAGAACTCCCGATTCAATAGATGCTTTTGATGAAATTAAAGAGTCAGTTGGGGAGGTAGGAATCAATCTTACCTACGAATTTAAAGATTTCCATGACAGAAGAATTACGACCAATAATGGATGGGAGATTATCCTGGGCAGAGGTTTGGACATCTTTGAACCTCGCCGGGGGTATTCAATTGAAGATTTCATGCAAGAGCGCCGCAAATGTAAAGCATTTACTGTGACTTATTTGAAGGGATGATGGATACAACGTTGTGCAAAATAGGGAGTTATTAGAAAAAGAAAAAGGTTTGAAATTTTCATTCCAAACCTTTTTTCCTTTCTGTTGTCTCACGAGGATTCGAACCTCGACAGACAGAACCAAAAACTGTAGTGCTACCGTTACACCATGAGACAATCCGATGCTTTATTGTAAAGCGTTGCAAAGGTAAGCATATTTTTTAACTTTGCAAATCTATTGCTCGAAATTTTACTTTATAATGAGCAGGAAGTAGTTCTTCTTACCCTTTTGTACAAGCAGGTATTTGTTGTTCAGCAACGATGCAGAGGTTACTACCTCGTCGGCCGTTGCCAGCTTTTCCTTATTTACACTTACACCACCGCTCTGAACCAGCTTGCGCATTTCGCCTTTGGAGGGGAATACGGCAGCTTTTTCTGTAAACAGATCTACAGCTTTGATGCCTGTAGCAAATTCGTCCATGGATACTTCAAATTGAGGTACCCCTTCGAATACGGCCAACAGGGTGTCTTCGTCCAGCTTCTTGAGGGCTTCGGATGTGGCATTTCCAAACAGGATGTTGGATGCCTCAACGGCTGCATTGTAGTCTTCCTCAGAGTGTACCATGATGGTTACCTCTTTGGCCAGACGCTTCTGCAACGGACGCAGATGGGGTGCGGCTGCCTGTTCTGCCTCCAGGTCGGCAATCTCTTCCTTGCTCAGGGCAGTGAAGATCTTTATATATTTGGCTGCGTCGGCATCGCTTACGTTAAGCCAGAATTGATAAAATTTATAGGGAGAGGTATAGCGGCGGTCCAGCCACACGTTACCCGATTCGGTTTTACCAAACTTGCCACCGTCTGCTTTGGTTATAAGCGGACAGGTAAGGGCGAAGGCTTCGCCTCCCTGCTTGCGGCGGATCAGTTCTGTTCCGGTTGTGATGTTACCCCATTGATCGGAGCCTCCCATCTGCAGTCTGCATCCTTCGTGCTGGTACAGGTACAGGAAGTCGTATCCCTGCAGCAGCTGATACGAGAATTCAGTAAAAGACATTCCTACGTTTGATTCCGAGCTGAGGCGTTTCTTTACGGAGTCTTTAGACATCATATAGTTTACGGTAAGGTGTTTACCGATGTCGCGAATGAAATTCAGGAATGAGTAGTCTTTCATCCAGTCGTAGTTGTTAACCAGCTTGGCGGCATTAGGGGCGTCCGAATCGAAATCCAGAAACTTAGCCAGCTGGTTTTTAATACTTTCCTGGTTATGACGAAGGGTGGCTTCGTCCAATAAGTTACGCTCTGCCGATTTTAAGGATGGGTCGCCAATCATTCCGGTAGCGCCGCCTATCAGGGCGATGGGCCGGTGACCGGCACGCTGCAGGTGCTTTAACATCATAACGCCTACCAGGTGTCCAATATGTAAAGAATCTGCTGTTGGATCGATACCAACGTAGGCAGAGGTCATCTCTTTTTGTAACTGTTCTTCTGTACCGGGCATCATGTCATGAATCATGCCTCTCCATCTTAATTCTTCAACAAAATTCATCGTACTAAATTATTGTATTATTTGAGTGAGGCAAAGTTAGTACTTATTTTTAAATCAAATAGTAAAAACCGTGCGAACATTCTCTCTTAATGTGTTGGAAAATAGCTGTACATCTATTCCGGAGGTGTCAGCAAGCTGTTGGTATATTTTTTGGATGGAGAGCAGGCTTTCGTCCGTTTCCGCCAGGATACGGTTCGGATAGGCTGCCCGTACGGCTTCTGGATTGAATTTTTCGCCGAAGGAGAGCCAGCAATCCTGGCGTATGAGCTGTTCGGCCAATTGCTTGTTGCCCCTGAACCCGTGTATCACCCAGGGCATGCGGGGAGTCGTCTCTTTTTTGAGAGTGATTAGCTGTTGCCAGGCTTTTACGCAGTGTATAACCAGCGGTTTGCAGAGCGCTTCAGACAAGGCTATCTGCTGGCGGAAGACTTTTTCCTGCAGGATGAAAGGCGTGGAGGCAAGCGTGTCTAGTCCGGCTTCACCCAGTGCCACGATGCCCGGCAGGTTGCAGGTGTGGCGCAGCAGCTCCATTTGCTGGTGGGGGTCGCTGATGTACCACGGGTGTATGCCTGCCGAATAGTAGATGCCGTTTTCGTTTGGAGTGTTTGGCAGTTGCTGCCCTTCCGTTGCGATGATCAGATTTACGATACAGGCGTATGAGTCTGCACCGGAGGATGCCTGGTGAGGGGTGTGGTGGGTATGTATATCTACGTAATGCATATCAGGGAACCGGATCGTAACCGCTTCCTCCCCAGGGGTTGCAGCGGAGTATTCGTTTTATAGCCAGATAGAGTCCTTTGATGGGACCGTGTTTCCTGAGGGCCTGCACAGCATATTCGGAACAGGTAGGGGTGTACCTGCACGCAGCCGGAGTCATGGGTGAAATAAAATACTTGTAAAAATATACCGGCAATAACAGGATGTAGGTGAAGAATTTCTTCATTTATCTTTGAGGGCCTTCAGGGCCTTGATCATGGATTTTTCAATCTCGGCAAAGGTGCGGATCTCCTTATCTACATATAAGAAAGCAACAAGCATGCTGGTTCCTTTCTCTTGCAGCGGATCAATCAGGTCGTACTTGTGTATCCGGTAGCTTTCGCGTATCAGCCTTTTAATAAGGTTCCGCTTGTTGGCCCGTTTGAATTTCTTTTTGGGTACACTGGCCATGATGGCTACCCTCGACGGGAGTTCCTTTTCTTCTACCGGAAGATATACTACCCGAAGGGGGAAAGATATAAAAGAACGGCCTTCGGCAAACAACAAATCAATGTGACGTTTCCACGAAAGCCGTTCTTCTTTTGAAAGAGTATGCCTTCTGTCTATCATCCTTTTTCGGACTGCTGCTTTTTCAGGTATATTTCCAGGGCAGCTGTGATGGAGGGAGCCTCCGGCGTGGGAGCTTCCATATCCAGCCTTAAACCGGCATCTTTGATTGCTTTAGCGGTTGTAGGTCCGAAACATCCGATCTTGATATCTTTCTGCTCGAAGTTGGGGAAGTTCTTCAATAAAGAAGAGATTCCGGACGGGCTGAAGAATACCAGCATATCGTAATCGAATTTCTCGTTATCCTCAAAATCGTTGCTTACTGTTCTGTACATAACCGCTTTGGTGTAGCTGATTTTCTTTGCTTCAAGCAACGAAATCAAATCTTCCTTGTGTATATCGGATACAGGTATCAGGTATTTTTCCTTGGGATGTTTACCTATAACAACGGCCAGATCTTCCACTTTTCCGGTCTGACCGAAAAAGATCTTGCGCTTTCTGTATACAATGTATTTTTGCAGGTAAACTGCAATTGCTTCCGTAACACAGAAGTATTTCATCGTCTCCGGAATGGCAACCCTCAGCTCTTCGCACAGGTGGAAGAAGTGATTGATAGCATGCCTCGATGTAAACACCACGGCTGTATGATCCAAAATGGAGATTTTCTGTTGTCTGAACTCTTTGGAAGTTAACGGTTCTACTTTAAAAAATGGGCGGAAATCTATTTCCACTCCAAATTTCTCTGCTATATCGAAATACGGAGATTTCTCGGTTGCAGGCTTGGGTTGTGACACCAATACTTTTTTTATTTTCAATGCCATAAAGTACTTGTCTCGATAAAGTTATACAAATAAGTTAAACCTTCGTACAAAAATACCAGAGGTAAAATTTCTTGGGCGCAAAGGTACAAACTTAAGTAGAATAAATCGCTTTTTTTCTTGTAAAATATCCGTATCGTTTTGTAAATAATTGCAAATCGACACAAAATATAGCTAATAATGAACAATATTGTGGGGGTAGCCGTATAGGTTTCTACGAAAGAGAGCCATAAAACAGGCAAATATAAAACAACACCCCATAAACCGATGATGGCGTTATAACTTGTTTTCCACAGCTTGTATTTGAAGTGGTCGTCCATTATGACACCCATAATGAAATAGATGAATTGCTTGAACTGATAAAAAAGGAAGGATACGCCAAACAGACCTGCGATGGTGAGCAGAGTCTGCGTTTCGTTTAACCCGGATACGTATCCGTACGACCGGCCGATGGCGTAGATGGCAAGCGAGCACAATAAAAGTGCCTGGTAAATCATGAAGTTTCTGTAAAAAACATCGTTGGAGACGGTTTGTGTAAAGAGACTGTGGCGCTCTTTAACCAGAAACACATCTTTTGTCATCTTAATAAAGTGACGGATATAATTACGGTACACAATGGCAAAAACTGACAACTGAACAAGAAGTAATGCAAACATTACATCGTTGATCAGTTGTCCGTCCCAGAGACGGATACCCACAAATCCTTCAAATCCGTGGGTTCCGCTAGCTTGTATGGTTACCAATGTACTCACTATTACGTTTTATTTGGGTACAAAGGTAGCTATTTCTATGTAAATAAAGTCTCCTTTATGATTTCTCCCACCGTTGGATGCGGAAAAACCATGGAATTAAGTTCCCGGGCCGTCATGTTCTTTTCAATGGCTATACCCAGGTTGACGATAAGTTCGGATGCTGGGTTGCCCAGCAGATGGGCGCCCAGGATGGTGCCGTCTGCCGACAGCAATATTTTACACAGTCCGTTTCCTTGTTCGTTTTCTGCAACAAACCTGCCCGAAAAGGCCATAGGTAGTTTACGGCTCGTATAGGCAACACCCTCTTGCTGCAGTTGTTCTTCTGTTTTACCGACTCCGGCAACCTCCGGATTGGTATAGACCACCCCCGGAACTGTAAGATAGTTGATGCCCTGCGGCGCCTTACCCAGGATATGTTTGATTGCCAGTTCGGCTTCGCTTACAGCTGTATGCGCCAGAAGCGAAAAGCCGGTTATGTCTCCGCAGGCATATATATTGGGGCGCGAAGTCTGCATAAAGGCATTTACCTTAATACCAGCCCGGTTCATCTCCAGTTCCAGTGTTTCCAGTCCGAATCCTTTGCTAACCGGACGCCTGCCTACGCTTACTAGTATCTTTTCGGCAGTAACGGTGCTTACAGCTCCGTCTTTTGAAACCTCCACCGTGTTGCCGTGTATGGCCGTAACCGTGGTTCCCAGCTGAAACTTAACCCCTTTCTTCGTGTATTCCGCCCGCAGCATGGCCGATATCTCGCGATCCATACCTCCCAGTATTTCGTCCATCATCTCGATAACATGCACCTCTGTACCCATACTGTTGAAGAAGGAGGCAAATTCCATCCCGATAACGCCTCCGCCTATAATTACCAGCGATGAGGGACGTTCCTTGCTTTGCAGCGCCTCTCTGTTGGTCCAGAAGGGAGCCTCGGCCAAGCCGGGGATGGGGGGTATAACTGTTTCGGACCCGGTGCATATCAGCAGTTTCTCCGCCTCGAAGGTATCGTCGGCACAGGTGATGGTGATAGTTCCGTCGGCCCCACAGCCCCGGATGCAGGCTTCGCCCTGTATCACCTCCACGTGATGTTCTTTCATTTTCAGCTTGATGCCTCCGGTCAGCTTTTTTACAATTTTATTTTTTCGGGCTATGATCTTGTCCATGTCGAACGAGAAGGCATCGGCCGATATGCCGTATTTGGATGCATGTTTCAGTGTATCATATACCTTGGCCGAGTAAAGAAGTGTCTTCGTGGGCACACATCCTTCGTTGAGACATACGCCTCCTAAAGCATTTTTTTCAAATAGGACGACAGAAAGGCCCTGAGCTGCAGCTTTTTCGGCTGCTGTATAGCCTGCGGGACCTCCCCCTATTATGGCAACATTGTACTTCATGTTTAATTTAATTATGGTTTTAAAGTATTGTAAGATGACTGCAATATTAACTCTTTTTATCGAGAATTACAATTTATAAATATACCATAGGTATGGTATTTCCTAAACATGTTGTTCGGCATAATTTTGTCGCATTAAATGAATTAATTAAAAAAGTTACCATAATGCGAAACAAAGAATTCATCAGAAAAGCGCTGTTCCTTGTTCTCTCACTGTTTATCCTGGTGAAGGCGGGTGCGCAGATTACTGTAAAAGGACAGGTGATCAACGGAGAAGACAATACCCCTTTTCCTTTCGTCACAGTATATGAGAAAGGAAAAACCAACGGAGTGGTTACCGACGGCAACGGACAGTTTTCAATCAGTCTGCCTACTGCGGAGGCTATTCTTGTAGCCTCTTCACTGGGTTACAAATCGCAGGAACTTCCTGCTGCAGCAGGAAAGGAGTTAAGGTTCGTGCTGTTGCCCGATCTGATCAATATAGACGAGGTGGTGGTTACTGCCTTGGGTATATCCAGAGAGAAGAAGGCCCTGAGCTATGCGGTACAGGATGTAAAGGGTGAGGAGCTGACCAAATCGCGTCAGACCAATGCCATCGGGTTGCTTTCAGGAAAGGTGGCAGGTTTGCAGATTATCTCCGCCGGAGGTGCTTTGGGTGGATCCAGCCGTGTGTTGGTTCGCGGGGTGAGTTCGGTATTGGGAAACAACCAGCCTTTGTACGTAATAGATGGTACGCCAATCGACAATACGCAGTTGGGTAGCACCACTACGGCTATAGGGTATGGCGAAAAGGATTATGGTAATACGGCTGCCGATATCAATCCGGACGATATAGAAAGTATGTCGGTTCTTAAGGGAGCCTCGGCAACTGCTTTATATGGTTCGCGGGCGAACAACGGGGTGATATTGATTACAACCAAGAAGGGCACCAATAAGAATAAGACAGAGATATCGTTGAGTACGGGTATCAGTCTGGAAAACCAGCTTAGAAGCAGCTTTGCTCCCATGCAGAAATTGTACGGAGGGGGCGCCAGCAATCAGCAGACTTTCAACCAGGTTGTTATAAACGGACAGAGTTACAATGTGCCTGCCTATGCCATCGACGAGAGTTGGGGACCTAAATTCAGCGGTCAGCAGGTACTTTCGTGGGAAAACCTTTATCCGGAAGATGAGGCCCGTTATCTGAAGACTACCGAATGGAAATATCCGGAGCACGACTTGATGTATTATTTTAAGACGGGTGTGGCTTTCGATAACAATATTTCGGTTCGCGGAGGAAATGAGATTGCAAATTACCGCGTATCGTATACCAACCGTACGGCAACGGGAACCACTCCTAATTCAAAGCTTTCCCGTAACAATCTCAGTGCAAGCGGTAGCCTGAAACATAAGAACTTTATCTTCTCGTCTTCCGTAAATTATATGAATACCGGGGTGGTTGGTCGTCCGTGGACAGGTACTTCCAACCGGAATGTGATTACCCAGGCTTACTCGTGGGGACAGAATCAGGTGGATTACAAGGAGTTGTCTAACTATAAACGTCCGGACGGATCGCAACGACTTTGGAACGTTACCTCGTGGGATAACCTGAAGGCCAAATATATAGATAATCCCTACTGGGCTTCGTATACCAGTTATTCCGACGAGAACCGCGACCGTGTGTATGGAAATGCGGGCGTAGAATGGAACATTGCCAAGGGATTGAAAGCTACGGCCAAGGTGCATGGCGACGTGTACACCTATTCGGTGGAAGATCGTATCGCGGTCTATTCTCGTACAACATCCATGTACAGCGAGAAGGTGCAGCGGTTCCAGGAGTTCAACTACGAGGCTATGCTTCACTATAATACGGCTTTTAAAAACTTTACTTTAAATGCTTTTATCGGGACCAACCTGATGCACCAGCGTCGCAATATCAATAACGGCGAAACGCAGGGGGGACTTATTATCCCCGAATATTATAACCTGAGCAACGCTACCAGTGTGCTTACTACGGATAAGACCTATCGGAAAGAGATCCGTTCGCTGCTGGGCAATGTTTCGCTGGGATGGAAAAGTATCTTGTTTGCCGATGCGACTTTCCGTAACGACTGGTCTTCCACCTTGCCTGCCAACGAGAATTCGTACTTCTATCCCTCTTTCTCGGGCAGTTTTATCTTTACCGAACTCGAACCAGTGAAAGCTGTTTCGTGGCTTAACTTCGGTAAGGTTCGTCTGGGATGGGCCCAGGTGGGTAACGATACGGATCCCTACAGCTTGTCGCGTACCTACGAGTACAAGAACAGCTCCTTTGGCGGGGTTCCCAACTACGGACTGGATATAATATTGAACAATGCGCATCTGAAACCGGAACTTACCAATTCTGTGGAGGCGGGTATCGAGCTTAAATTGTTGAATAACCGTGTAGGACTGGATCTTACCTATTACAATAACCTGACCAAAAACCAGATTATGCAGGTGCCTTTGGCTGCTTCGAGCGGATATACAAGTCAGTGGATGAATGCCGGAGAGATCAGCAACAAAGGGCTTGAGGTGGTGCTCAATGTGGTACCTGTGCAGACAGCAAATTTCCAGTGGGAGGCTACTTTCAACTGGTCGAAAAACAACAACAAGGTGGAAAAACTGAACGACCAGCTGAAAACATTGCAGATTGCTTCATCGTTTGTGGCGCTGCATGCTACCGTTGGGAAGCCTTACGGCGAGCTGATGGGTTACAATTATGTATTCGACAGCGAAGGGAATAAGGTGGTTGCCGCCAATGGCGTATATGCGAAAACGGCTCAGACAGAAGGCTTGGGAAGTGTGCTGCCCGATTGGCTGGGAGGAGTGCGGAATAGTTTCCGGTATAAAAACTTCGACGCAGGATTCTTGATTGACGTTCGTAAAGGGGGATACTTCTATTCCATCACCCAACAATACGGTATGTATTCCGGAACACTGGAGGAAACTGCCGCCAATGGTATCCGCGAGAATGGATTGGTGTTGGAGGGTGTTCAGGGTACGGTTGCCTATAATGCGGATGGAAGCTATACGGTTACAAACACCCGCCCTAACGATAAGAACGTATCGGCCTTCGAATGGGGGCGCTCGCATAGCAGCGGGGTGCAGGCGCAGAATGTGTTTAAGTCGGATTACGTGAAACTGAGGGAGATTACGGCAGGATATACCGTTCCTCGTCTGGGTGATACGGCTGTGAAGGATGTGAGATTCTCCGTTTTTGCCAACAATGTGTGGACAATCTGGAAGGCTAATAAGAATTTTGATCCCGACTTTACCCAGAGCTCCGGTAATATTCAGGGGCTGGATGGCGGTAACATTCCTTCTCCGATTACTTACGGATTCAATATCAGTGCTAAGTTTTAACTATAAAAATGATCAGCGAAATGAAACGAAATAATAGTCTAAATTGGATAGTGTCGGGCTTGTTGGTATTTTTGGCTTCCTGCTCCGACTTTGAAGCAATTAACAAGAATCCGAACAGTCCGGAGAAGGTGCCTACCCAAAGTTTAATTGCTTATGTGGAGAGAAGCATCGTAGATGAGATACGTTCCACCAACCTGTCGATCGGTCGTTCCGACCTCTATGTGCAATGGTTGGCGAATAATACCTATACGGATGCCGACCGCTATTACTGGATCAGTTCCAACGGGAATGATTCATGGAAGAATCTATACCTGGCGCAGAGCAACCTGGATGAAATTATCAGGCTTAATGTAGACGAAGCCACTAAAGCTCAGGCTGCCCAGAACGGCGATAACAACAACCAGATTGCCGTTGCACGTATCCTGAAGGTGTTTACCTATCAGGTGATGACCGATACCTGGGGTGATATCCCTTACAGTTCTTTTGGCGGATCCAATGCCACATTTGATGCCGGTAAAGCGGATCAGGGTGTGATTTATGCCCAGTATGCCAAACAGGAATTGATCTATGCGGATTTACTGAAAGAGCTGAAAGAGGCTTCGGACCAACTGAATACGGGTTCTTCCGCATTTGCAAGCGGTGATGCCATATATAAAGGTAATGCCCTGAAATGGAAAAAGTTTGCCAATTCACTAAGTCTTCGTATCGCAAACCGTGTACGGAATAAGCTGAATGAGGCAGACAACCGGATAAAGGAGATTCTGGCTAATCCGGCACAGTATCCTATTTTTGAAAGCAACGACGACAATGCATTGCTGGCTTTCGAAACCAATGCCCCCAACCAGGCTCCGTTTTACAAAGCCACGACTTTGGCAAACCGAAACGACTATGCTGTAAGTAATGTGTTTGTAGATTTTCTGCAGGGTAAGAAGGCGGTATCTCCGGTTCAGGACCCGCGTCTGAGCGTGTATGCGCAACCTAACAGCAAAGGAAACTATGTGGGCCAGTACTATGGGATGGATATGTTTACAGCCAGTTTGGTGAGTCCCGATTCCGTAAGCAAACCGGGTGCAGCCATTTACAAAAGTGACTATAAGGAGGTATTGATGGAGTATGCCGAAGTGCAGTTCATCTTGTCCGAATACAAGAATTGGGATCAGCAGCACTACCTGAACGGGATTCGTGCTTCCATGCAGAAGTGGGGTATATCCAATACGGCTGTAGATTCCTACCTTCAGTCGGCTCCCCCTGCTTCACAGGAGACGGTGCTGACTCAGAAATGGGTGGCTCTATTCATGCAGGGCAACGAAGGCTGGGCCGAATATCGACGTACCGGATATCCAAATTTCCTGATCAAAGCCGGAGATATTGTTTGGAAAGGAACTGTAAACGGTCAGCCTGTTACCAAAACCTTCGAACCAATCGGTATTTTGTCTGTTCCATCCCGGTTGTTATATCCCAACAACGAGGTACAGCTTAATTCGGCTCAATACCAAAAGGCTGTTGCTCAACAAGGGGGCGATCAGTTAGACACGAAAGTATGGTGGAATAAATAACAAACACCAGTCGGTAAAAAGAAAGGCATCCATGATTCTTCAGGATGCCTTTCTTTATTTATTCTTGTCCGGTTTCTATATCGATAACCACTCCTGGGGTTGCCTTCCGATCCAATGATCCGGAAACTTTCTGCAGATTCTGCGTGAAGGAGATTGCCGATTTCGTTGTAGCCTGGGTATAACTTCCGTCAATAATACGGAGTGCCGCATTTAGCAACAACTCGTTGGTGTTGCCGAATTCAAGAAATTGATCCAGTTCGGTGGCCTCATCCAGCTTATAGTCGGGTGTAAAGCCCTTTTCGTAATCCGATTTGTTCTGCGAATTAAACAGTTTACAAACAATGGGATGTAGTTTCCAATCGTATGCATCATCGGTATAAGTTTCCGAACCTACATTCTTTCCTTCGGTCTGCATACCAATAATTACCACGTTCATGTAGGGTTTTAAACTGTTTATTACCAATTCGGAGGCCGAGGCCGAAGTTTCGGTTACCAATACATACAACGTTTGCAGATTCAGGTTTGCGCCATCGGCGATGAGCGAGGAATTAAGAGCTATGTTTATATTTTGCGGACGTTGTTTATCATTGTATTCGAGTGTACACATGGTTTTCCCTAAAGCGGATTGGGGAGCCAGCATGGTGCTGAGCAACTGTGCGCAGGATAGCGACCCGCCGTTGTTGTATCGCAGGTCGAGTACAAACTCATTGACACCCGCTGTTTTGAAATCCTTGAAACGGGCAAGCATATCCTTATCGAAAGATTTATCATTGTCTGTTTTTCCGGAAGAGAAATGGTTGTACACCAGATAGCCCACTTTGCGGCCTCCCCAATCAATCACTTTGTTAAAGTAAACAGGGTTATCCACAATCTCGCGGGCCGTATCGATCTGTACCTTCTTTCCGACGTCCAGTTTATCAGACACCGGATTGTAAACAGCCAGTTGCAGTTCCATGGATTTGCCTCCATACAATGTTTTGTAGTTTTGTTCCGTAATATAAGCTCCGTCCATGGTTACAATCCAGTCGCCCCGTTTGATGCCGGCTTGGGAAGCAGGCGAATCGGGGGCCACATACAGGATATGTGCCACGAATTCCGTATTGCTCATCCTGTACAGCGTATAGTCGAAACCGTAACTGTAGGTGGTCTGATAGATACCACGTGTAACCGGAGTGGTACTTTCGATGTAAGAATAAAAATATCCCTCTTTTCCGTCTTTAGTTGATAACAAGGATTTTAAGAATGTTTCAGCGTCAGCATCAAATTTCAAGGATCCGAACTCAGGCATTTCCTTGTACCAGTAATATTTATTACGCATGGTCCTTTCGATCCAGCTGTTCTCCGGGTATTGTTTATTGTTATTATCTTCTACCAGCTGCTCTTCCTCTTTGCCGCAGGAGCTGAATATGGATGCCAACGTGAAGATCAGCAGGCTGAGATATAATTTATTACGTTTATTCATTTTATTATCCGGTTTAATTAGAAAGACGCAAATATACCTATTCTTGAGGATTGAATAAGCTGCTGGCCCAATTAAAAACCGGAAGGAAGTACGAAAGATTTTTAAAATGGGGTGAATAGCAAAGGAAATGCCTAACTTTGTCATTCTAAAATCAGAGAATGATGGTAAAAAGATTCGATTACTTAGTTATTGGTTCCGGTATTGCCGGGATGAGTTTCGCTCTGAAAGTAGCCAACAAGGGTTCGGTTGCCCTTATTTGCAAGACCTCTTTACAGGAAGCGAATACCTATTACGCCCAGGGAGGTGTAGCATCTGTAACCAACCCCATTGACGATTTCGAAAAGCATATTCAGGATACACTGATTGCCGGCGATGGGCATTGCGACCGGGCTGCTGTCGAGAAGGTGGTGAAAGAGGCTCCTGCTCAGATAAAAGAGTTGATAGAATGGGGTGTTAAGTTTGATAAGACCGCTTCGGGCGATTTCGACCTGCACCGTGAAGGTGGACATTCCGAGTTCCGGATTCTGCATCACAAGGATAATACAGGTGCCGAAATACAGGAGAGTCTTATTCTTGCGTTGAAGAGTCACCCCAATATTAAAATCTTTGACCATCATTTTGCGGTAGAGATTCTTACCCAGCACCATCTGGGAATGGAGGTGACACGTCAGACTCTCGATGTGGAGTGCTACGGGGCATATATCCTGAATGAACGGACGCGCAAGGTGGATACCTTCCTTTCAAAAGTAACGTTGATTGCCACGGGTGGTATTGGGAATGTATATCTTACCACCACCAATCCGCTGGTTGCCACAGGTGATGGTATTGCCATGGTATACCGGGCCAAGGGTACAGTTAAGGATATGGAGTTTGTTCAGTTTCATCCCACTGCTTTATTTAATCCGGGCGATCGTCCCTCATTTCTTATTACCGAGGCCATGCGTGGGTATGGCGCTAAACTTCGGACTATGGATGGTAAGGAGTTTATGTATAAATATGACAGCCGACTTGAACTTGCCCCGCGCGACATCGTAGCCCGTGCCATTGATACGGAGATGAAAAACAGGGGGGATGATCATGTCTATCTGGATGTGACCCACAAAGATCCCGAGGAAACAAAAAAACATTTCCCCACGATTTATGAGAAATGTATGAGTCTGGGTTTAGATATAACCAAAGATTATATTCCTGTTGCGCCGGCTGCCCATTACCTGTGTGGAGGTATACAGGTCGACCTGAACGGGCAATCGTCAATCAAACGGTTGTATGCTGCCGGAGAATGTTCCTGCACCGGATTGCACGGGGCCAACAGGTTAGCTTCCAATTCTTTGATTGAAGCTGTGGTCTATGCGGATGCATCAGCCAAGCATGCCATGGAACATATTAGCGGATATAACTTCAATGAGTCCATTCCTGTATGGAACGACGAGGGAACTTCGCTTACGGAAGAGATGGTGCTGATTACCCAAAGTGCAAAGGAGGTTCAGCAGATTATGGCCACCTATGTAGGTATCATCCGCTCTAACATCCGTTTGAAAAGAGCTTTCGACCGGTTGGACATTCTGTATAAAGAGACTGAAAGTCTGTTTTTGCGTTCGGTGGTGTCGAAAGAGTTGTGTGAGTTACGTAACATTATCAATACGGCTTATCTTGTAATCAGACAGGCCATGGAAAGGAAGGAGAGCCGCGGATTGCATTATACGCTGGACTATCCTGATAAGATTGCAATTTCCGACGAAGAGTAATAAAATAAATATCCCCCCTCAAGCGAAGTAAGCACCTGAGGGGGGATTTTTCTGTTGAAAAGAACAATTAATAGTTTTGCTTCATGGGCTCGAAGTAAGATTGTGCATGTTCGCAAGCCGGACAAGTCTTAGGTGCTTTTTTACCCTTGAATGTCCAACCGCAGTTACGGCATTGCCACATAATTTCTTCGTCTTTTTCGAAAACTTTGCCTTCAGTTACGTTGGCTAACAATTTGCGGTAACGAGCTTCGTGTTCGGCTTCTACTTTGGCAATCTGGCGGAATGCAACAGCAACAGCTTTAAATCCTTCCTGTTCTGCGATATCGGCAAATGCAGGATACAGTTCTGTCCACTCTTCGTTTTCACCAGCAGCAGCAGCTGCGAGGTTGTCGGCTGTTGTACCGATGATACCGGCAGGATAAGAGGCTGTGATTTCAACCATGCCACCTTCTAAAAATTTGAAGAAACGTTCAGCATGCTCTTTTTCTTGTTCTGCAGTTTCAGCAAAAACAGCTGCAATTTGTTCGAATCCTTCTTTTTTTGCCTTGCTGGCGAAGAATGTGTAACGACTTCTGGCCTGAGATTCTCCGGCAAACGATTTAAGTAAGTTCTTTTCGGTTTCTGTACCTTTAATACTTTTTTCCATAATGATAAATTATATATGTAATATTAATGCGAGAATACCGGTTTTGAATCTTTCAAGCCCAAATGTAAAAAAAAAATCGATAGGTACAACCTCCCTGAGGAAATTTAGATTGAATTCTTTCTCACAAAAAGAGATCGTAAACATTTAAATGTACAAGAAAGGCTTACTTGATTGATTCAAGTGTTTTAACAAGCATGCTGCTTGTTTTGTTTAACCTTTCTTTACTATGGATGTAGTGATGGCTAATGAATAACCCATTAGGGCCATCTGTGTTGTTTTTATTCATACCTTTGCAGCATCATCAATTAACAGGCAAAAAGAATGAAAAGTAGGTTTGATTTTCGGCCCAAGCTATTGGCTGTGCTGGAAAATTATTCGAAAGAAAAGTTTATGGCCGACCTGATGGCCGGAATTATTGTAGGGATTGTGGCCCTGCCTCTTGCTATCGCTTTTGGTATAGCATCTGGTGTTAGCCCCGAAAAAGGTTTAGTTACGGCGATCATCGGTGGTTTTATTGTTTCTTTTTTAGGAGGTAGTTCCGTTCAGATCGGCGGACCAACCGGAGCGTTTATCGTAATTGTTTATGGTATTATTCAGAATTTTGGAATAGAAGGGCTGGCCATTGCGACTGTCATAGCTGGTATCTTACTTGTCCTGATGGGGGTTCTTAAACTTGGGACTGTTATCAAATTTATTCCTTATCCTATTGTTGTTGGATTTACCAGCGGTATTGCGCTGACGATTTTTACTACACAGATGAAAGATCTGTTTGGTTTGTCAATAGAGAAAGTTCCGGCCGATTTTATATCCAAATGGATTGTCTATTTCGAACATTTCGGGTCATTTAATATCTGGCCTTTTCTAATAGGTGTGATAAGTATCCTTATCATTGTATTTACACCCCGTTTCTCGAAGAAGATTCCAGGTTCGCTGGTTGCCATTGTCGTAGTAACGATTATTGTTTATGCCATGAAGAATTTTGCAGGAATTACGGGCATCGAAACTATTGGCGACCGATTCACCATCAATGCCTCGCTGCCCGCACCCGAGAAAATCACTTTTTCGATGGAAACTATCAACCGGTTGCTTCCTTCGGCCTTTACCATAGCTATTTTAGGTGCAATCGAATCGTTGCTTTCCGCAACCGTTGCCGATGGGGTGACTGGCGATAAGCATCATTCCAATACAGAATTGATTGCTCAGGGTGCAGCCAATATTGTAGTGCCAATTTTTGGCGGTATTCCTGTAACCGGAGCTATAGCACGGACTATGACGAATATCAACAATGGAGGCCGTTCACCAATAGCCGGTATTGTTCATGCAATCGTATTACTGCTTATCCTGTTGTTTTTAGGTCCGCTTACCAAACATATTCCCATGGCATGTCTGGCAGGTGTGCTTATCATTGTTTCCTATAACATGAGTGAATGGCGTACTTTCCGTTCGCTGATGAAAAATCCTAAAAGTGATGTGGCGGTATTGCTTACCACCTTTTTCCTGACAGTTATATTCGACCTGACTATTGCTATTGAGATAGGAATGTTAATTGCCATGCTTTTGTTTATGCGCCGTGTGGCAGAAACAACGAAGGTTTCGGTTTCCAAAGAGGTGATAGACCTGTCGGACGAAGGCGAGATTATGCACGACGACAGTGTTCTTGTGCTTCCTACAGGTGTTGAGGTATATGAAATCGATGGTCCGTTCTTTTTCGGGATAGCCAATAAATTTGACGAAAGCATGAAGGTTATCGGGGATAAACCGAAAGTCCGTATTATCAGGATGCGCAAAGTGCCCTTCATGGATTCAACCGGATTACATAACCTGGAAAGCTTGTTCCGTTTATCTCAGAAAGAACATATTCACATCATTCTTTCGGGAGTAAACCAGCATGTGCATGGAGTCCTTTCTAAATCGGGCTTCGCCGATAAGATTGGAGACGATAATATTTGTTCTAACATAAATGAAGCCATTCAGAAGGCAAATGAGTTTGTAGGTAAATAAAATTTGAATCCCCTTATTTAATTCTAGATTCATACATCAAAATTGAATTAATAAGGGGATTCAAAACTCCATAAAGTTATTGTTTATTATCCATCTTGTTAATTACGTTCAACAAGATTCATTTTATCTGTAACTACTTTGTATGTAGGGTCTTCTAAAACATTGACATCTATTAGGGCATCGGCATTGTTAAGCAGCCTTTTACAGTCTTCGCTCAAATGTTTGAGATGAATTGTTTTACCAGCATTGCTATAACGCATAGTGAGTGTGTTTAGAGTTTCAATAGCAGACATATCAACTATTCTGCTTTCTTTAAAATCAATAATCACCTCTTTAGGATCGCCTGCTATATCAAACTTGTCCATAAATACGTTGGTAGAAGCAAAAAACAGAGGTCCGTATATTTCATAATGCTTAATTCCATACGCATCAATATACTTTCTAGTGCGAATTCGTTTGGCATTCTCCCAAGCATAGAATAGTGCCGATAAGATTACACCAGTTAGTACGGCCACGGCAAGATTGTGTGTGATTACCGTAATCGCTGTTACTAATACCATTACCAGAACATCAGAGAGTGGCATCTTATTAAAAATACGCAGACTAGCCCACTCAAATGTTCCGATAGAGACCATGAACATAACACCGACAAGAGCTGGCATCGGAAGTCTTTCTATAAATCCAGATCCAAACATGATAAATACTAGCAGCATTACAGACGCAACAAATCCGGCTATTCGGGTTCTTGCTCCGGAAGAAATATTAATTAAACTTTGACCAATCATGGCGCAACCGCCCATTCCAGAGAATTGTCCCGAAAATATATTTGCTGTTCCTTGTGCAATACACTCCTTATTGCTGTTGCCACGGCTTTCTGTAATCTCATCAATAAGATTTAATGTAAGCAAACTCTCAATAAGGCCAACTCCGGCCATAATGATTGAAAAAGGCATTATTAGCATAAGTGTATCCCAGCTTAAAGGTATTTGAGGAATAGTGAGCGGAGGGAATGTTGCCTTTAAACTTTCTCCTTCACTAAGGGTATCAGCTACTGTAGTTGTGCTTAATCCCAGTCCGATTGTTATGGCTGAGACTATCAGAATAGCAACTAGTGACGCTGGAATCTTTGTAGTTAAACTGGGGAGTTTCCATATAATAAGCATAGTTAGCAATATTAAACCGATCATAATACCTAGTTCTTGCAAACCGGGGGTTAGCTCACTAAATGAAAATGAGCCTTCAAAGGATAAAAGGGATGAAAGCGCAGGATGCGACTCAATAACGTGAGTAATAGTGGGTAACTGAGCTAAGAATATAATAATGGCAAGCCCGTTTACAAAACCGAACATTACAGAATGAGGTACCAACCTGATAAATTTACCTAATTTAAATATCCCGGCCAATATTTGAAATATCCCAGCCAATATTACTGTGGCAAACACATACTGCAGAATACCGGTATTGTTGATATCAGGAAACAATATGCGAAGTTCTGTTATTAAACCTATAAAAATAACGGCTATGGCACCAGTTGCGCCTGAAATCATACCCGGACGTCCGCCAAGAAGTGAAGCAACCAAGCCAATCATAAAAGCCGCATACAATCCTGTAAGTGGTGAAAATCCGGCTATCATTGCAAATGCAATAGCTTCAGGCACAAGGGCCAGGGCAACTGTAATACCCGATAGAATTTCGGTTTTGTAATCTGTCTCTTTCGACAGTTTAAATAAATTTATTATTTCTTTCATTCGAATATAATTTTAATATGGACGGTGTGAAACTTGAAGCTTGTATAAATTAGACACAATAAACTTACGATTCAGAAAAATACTAACTGAATGGCAATAAAATTAATAGCAGCCTTTTAGCTGTAGCACTAATGATACCAACAAAAAAATAAGTCGGATTTGAAAATGAATCAGGGCGGAGTAAGCTTTGTTGTATTTATCACAAAAGCATTTTTTTTATTAATGAGGTGCAAATGTAGTAATTTTTTTTATTTTTCCGTATATTTGCCATCGTTTATGAAACAGAACATTCCTACACATCTTGCTAAATTAACCCCGCCCTGACAAGATTCTGTTGTCAGGGAAAATCCTTCATTGTCCGCTGGTTTTAGAGCAATAAACCTGTTATAGGTTTACTTCTTTACTTTTACACTCCGATTCTGCTATGGTTTTGGGAGGCAGAGTATATGGTTTTTATTGTTTCTCCTTTAGGTAGAATATTAGTTAGGCCAGAAAGTATCCTTTGTGTTAAATGCGCAAAATAATTTAAATGAACAGCAAGATGATTTTTAATCAAACAGAAGAAAACGAGAAACTATACTTAAAGCAGATCATATCTAATCTTGAGCATACTCTTAATGGAATAGACTCAATTATTAGTAATCAATCCAAAGAAATTTTGGATTTTAAAACTTACTTGTGGGAAAATGCTGCAGAGTTGGATCATGCCGAGAAGAATGCCGTTAGAGAATCGGTTACTCAATCGGTTGTATCCGGTGAATCTGTTGTGGCTAAAAAGAAACGCATCAGTAAACTTATTGACTCGCCTTATTTCGGGCGTATCGATTTTCAGGAAAATCAGGCAAATAAACAGGTTCCTATCTATATAGGAATACACTCTTTTTTTGATACAGAACTGAATCAGAATTTGATTCACGACTGGCGGGCACCGATTTCATCCATGTTTTACGACTATGAACTTGGTCAGGCTCAATTTGAAGCCCCTTCGGGCATGGTTTCGGGCATGATTCAATTAAAAAGGCAGTATCGTATCCGAAAGAGTGTAATGGAATTTATGCTGGAAAGTTCGTTGAATATCCATGATGAAGTACTGCAGAAAGAGTTGAGTAATAACTCTGACGACCGGATGAAGAACATTGTTTCTACTATTCAGCGGGAACAGAATCAAATTATTCGTAACGATAAGTCCCAATCATTGATAATTCAAGGTGTAGCCGGTTCAGGTAAAACCTCTATTGCTCTTCATAGAGTGGCTTTTTTGCTTTATAAGTTTGCCGGACAAATAACGTCGAAAGAGATACTTATTATTTCTCCCAATAAAGTCTTTGCAGATTATATTTCGAATGTATTGCCTGAACTGGGTGAAGAAAAGATTATGGAAAGCGGTTTTGAGGAACTTCTTACTAAGTTGATGGAAGGAAAATATAAATTTCAAACCTTTTTTGAGCAGGTAACCGAAATATTGGAGCATCCCGATCAAAATTACCTTGAGCGGATACAATTCAAAGCAACTCACGAACTGATTTCCAGGTTGGAGCAGTTTGTGGTATACACCGAGAATAATTACTTTGAAGCATCGGATGTATTGATTGGTAAAATTCCAATCCCGGCTTCATACATCCACGAGAAGTTTCGTAATTTCCACCGCTTGCCTATCCGGCAACGTTTCGATGCTATTGCAAGAGATATCGTACAAGAAGTTATGCTTACTACAGGAATTGAATTTCGTGCACCGGAAATTAACAAGCTTAAAGCCGGCATTCGAAAAATGTTTAAAGAAACTAACGACATTAAATTATACAAGGCTTTTTATGATTGGCTTGGACGGCCTGGACTATTCAAGATTCGTAGAGGCAGTATACTGGAGTATGCCGACTTGGCGCCTTTGCTTTATCTTAAAATGCTTCTTGACGGACCCAAAGTAATGAACGAAGTTAAACATCTGCTTGTCGACGAGATGCAAGATTACACACCAATCCAATATAAGGTGTTGTCGAAAGTTTTCCCTTGTAAGAAAACAATCCTTGGGGGATGCAAGCCAGTCTGTAAATCCTTATACATCAACTTCATTTAAAGAGATTGCCAAGGTTCTTTCGGGGGCGGATGTAATGAAATTGTGTAAAAGTTATCGCTCTACTTACGAGATTACCAACTTTGCCCAGCATATTTGCCCCAACGACGAACTGATAGCTATAGAAAGACATGGAGAAGAGCCTGGTGTATTTGTGCTTGATAATGAAGAGGAAGAGGCCGGTCAAATAGCCTACCTTATTAAAGGGTTTCTCTTGTCGGCAAATAAATCCATGGGCATTGTTTGTAAAACACAATTACAAGCAAGTGAACTCTATGAGCAGTTGAAGAATGTAACACCTCAGCTTTATCTTCTTACATCGGAAAGCGCCGCTTTTGTAAACGGTGTTGTTATTACAACTGCACATATGGCAAAGGGATTGGAATTTGACGAGGTAATTGTTCCTAAGGTAAATAAAATGAACTTTCATACACGAATGGACCAAAGCTTACTTTACATTGCGTGCACCAGAGCGATGCATAAGCTCTCCATTACTGCTTGGGGTGCATTAAGTAATTTTATTATACAATAACATATGAAACTTACATTCTTCAGTCTAGCAAGTGGGAGCAGTGGAAACTGTTATTATCTGGGAACTTCAACATGTGGAATTCTTGTAGATGCTGGAATTGACTACCGTAAAATCAGTAAAATATTATATGATTATAATATAGAGTTTTCCAGTATTTCAGGAGTTTTGGTAACACACGATCATGCCGATCATATTCGAACTATCGGAGTGTTAGGAGAGAAGCTGCATATTCCGGTATATTCAACGCAAAAAGTACACGAAGGAATTGCAAAATGCAGATATATTAACGAGAAACTGGTGAACTCAAAAAGAATTATTCGAAAGGAAGAGGAATTCCACATTGGAAATTTTTCAATAACTGCATTTGATATACCTCATGATAGTACGGATTGTGTGGGTTATCATATCGTTTTTGGGAATCATCGTTTTACTTTTGCTTCGGATGTGGGACACATTTCGGATGTTGTAGCTAAATTTATTAAAAAAGCCAATCATTTGATTATTGAGGCTAATTATGACGAAGAAATGCTAAAGTACGGACCTTATCCTGAATATTTGAAAGAGCGGGTAGCTGGTTCGAGAGGTCATCTAAGTAATCAAGAGGCGGCCGAATTTTTAGCAACAAATTATACTCCTGAATTGAAAAGCATCTGGTTATGTCATTTAAGTCGTGACAACAACCATCCTGACCTTGCATATAAGACAATAGACAACAGGCTTTTCTATGAAGGTGTACGTGTAGGCAAAGATGTTACACTTGAAACATTAAAGCGGTTCAACCCTTCTGCTAAATATGAATTCTTTTAGTCTTATATGAAGTAGAAAGAATATAAATGATCCGGCTGCAATAAATTAATTACACGACACGTTTATTGCAGCCGGATTTTACTATAAAAGGATGTTGAATAAGTATCCCGAAATGATGATAAACAAAGATACTACTCCAAAAAATATTCCAATTAATCGCCAGGTCATAACCTTCTTTAATAGTGTCGCTTCTGGCAAAGATAGCCCCACAACAGCCATCATAAAGGCGATAGCTGTGCCGATAGGAACTCCTTTTGCTACGAAAACCTGAATTACCGGAACTATTCCAGCTGCATTTGCATACATGGGTACTGCTAAAATTACAGCTAAGGGGACGGCAAACCAATTATCCTTCTGAAGAAATTGTTCAAAGAAACCGTCCGGAACAAATCCATGCATTCCCGCACCGATCGCAATTCCTATCAGAATGTAAAGAAATACCCCTCTTACTATATTCCATGCATCCTTTGTAATTACAGGCAGGCGCTTAGAGAAAGGAATTCTCTCTGCTTCCCACTTCTCTGTCTCGACCATCGATTCAGCCTGTACTTGTTTTACCCATGGGCTTAAATAGCGGGCCAATCTCATTTTTCCCAATACAAATCCTCCAACCATACCTAATACGATACCACTAACCATATAAATTAAGGTTGCTTTAATACCAAATGCACTCAAAAACATAGCAATAGCTACTTCGTTTACCAAAGGTGACGTGATAAGGAATGCAAAGGTGATGCCTAAAGGAATACCTCCTTTAACAAATCCGATGAATAAAGGAATGGATGAACAGGAGCAAAACGGAGTAATGGCTCCAAAAAGTGAAGCAAAAAAGTATTGTAAACCATACAATTTACGTGTTGCAAGGAATTTACGTAAACGGTCGATGGGAAAATAAGCATTGATAATGCCCATCAGCATACTGATAAGAAATAGTAAGATAATTATTTTAATGGTGTCGTAAAAGAAGAAATTAACGGCACTTCCCCAATGGCTTTTTGCATCAAGTCCAAAGATGCCATATACTAGCCAATCAGCAAATTGTTGTATCATAAATATGGATTTTATGTAAATGATATTTGCATTTACAAGAGAATGGAGACAAATTAAAGTCTCCATTCTTGTAGTTAATATGTTCGTTTAAAGAGATTTTGCAGGAAACCATCCACGGGTATTATTGGCTATTTTTACTAACAGCAACATGACTGGGACCTCTACCAATACTCCCACGACAGTGACTAAGGCTGCTCCGGATTGTAGCCCGAACAGAGATATGGCCACTGCTACAGCGAGTTCAAAAAAATTACTTGCTCCGATCATTCCCGCAGGTGCAGCTACGTCGTGCGACAAACGTGCTGCTTTAGACCATCCGTACGCAACAAAGAAGATAAGTATGGTTTGTATAATGAGAGGAATGGCAATCAATAAGATATGAAACGGGTTGTTGGTTATTGTTTCACCCTGGAACGAAAAGAGGATAATCAAGGTGAGCAATAATCCCAAAATCGTATAATTATCGAATTTCTTTACAAAAACGCTATTGAAATAATCTGACCCTCTCTTTTTTATAACAGAAATACGAGTTAACACGCCTGCTGCAAGAGGAATTACAACAAACAATACGACCGACAGTAACAACGTATCCCAGGGAATAACAATCCCCCCGATCCCTAACAGAAAGGCAACTATCGGAGCAAAGGCAACCAGAATAATAAGGTCGTTTACTGCCACTTGAACCAGAGTATATGCGGCATCCCCTTTAGTCAGATAGCTCCATACAAATACCATAGCCGTACAAGGGGCGGCGCCAAGCAATACTGCCCCAGCGAGGTATTCGTGCGCCAGATTTTCGGGTATAAATGATTTGAACAAGATGTAAAAGAAAAACCAAGCCAGTCCAAACATGGTAAAAGGTTTGATCAACCAGTTGGTAACGCAGGTAATCAATATTCCCTTGGGTCTCTTTCCTACATTTTTTACACTTTGAAAATCTACCTTGAGCATCATCGGATAGATCATCAGCCATATTAATATAGCAACCGGAATCGATACGTTGGCATATTCGAATCTACTTAGCGTATCGGGGATAATGGGCAGGTATTGACCAATCAATATACCTACCACAATACATATTGCTACCCATAGGGTAAGGTAGCGTTCAAAAAATCCTATTCCTTGATTTTTTTCCATGATTTCTAACTTAAGTCTGTTAATTTTGATCACTACAAGAGCAGGTCGGTATTTTTCCTCCCTTTATATCTTTAATGTAGAATTCGTAGAATCTGTTCTTTATCTCGTCGCGCACCCTGCGGAATTCGCTTTCAATAAACTCCGGAGTGCCTGTTGCGTGAGAGGGGTCATCAAAACCAATATGCAGACGTCTGTTGACTTTACCTGTAAACATAGGGCATGATTCATTGGCTCCGCCGCATACCGTTATTACATAATCCCATTCCTCTCCTAAATACATTTCTACCGGATCGGATGTATGGTGGCTGATATCAATACCAATTTCTTGCATAGCCTTCACAGCTCCGGCATTGAGTTTGCCTGCAGCGGCTGTTCCCGCCGAACGAACAATCAGATCTTTGTCGAATGATTGTAAAAAACCGTGTGCCATTTGGCTTCGGCAACTATTCCCTGTACATAAGATTAAGACTTTCATACATTTTTAATTTTAGATTAATAATCCAGATTTTTATTCGCAATTCAACGAACAATGGTGATAAAAAAATACTAACAACATATTTCTTTAGGATTAATTGAGTTAAAAAGTTTATTTAAAACTTTTTTAGCAATCTCCCAATTCTCTTTATCAATACAATATCGAACTTTCGGACTTTCAATCTCTCCTTTGATAAGCCCCGCATTCTTTAGTTCACTTAAATGTTGTGAAACAGTAGCTTTTGCTATTGGCAATACTTCGTGAATGTCTCCAAAAAAACAGCTTTCCTGAGATGCCAGAAAATTCAATATACAAATTCGGGCAGGATGTCCCAATGCCTTTGCATATCGGGCAATCTGCTCTTGCTCAAGAGTGTAATCTTTTTTATCATTCATTTTTATATAATTTATTGTTCGCAAATATACGAACAGATGTAAATATACACAACTAAATTCAGCATTTTTATGAAAATAAAGACCAATGTAGTCAATATAAATTTCAAGGGACTAATTGGGTGTCTAAAATGATTCTTTTACTTTGCTCAGAATTAAGTTAATTAACAGCTTTAATTTTTTCGTAAATCTGTTTTATAATTTCTTCAGTAACTGGAGTTTTCCCTTTCTCATACCCCAAGTCTGATATGCGAATGTGTTTAAAATTGGTTATCCCTGAATTTCCCAGAATCTTTTTGCCACAATCAACAGAGCATCCATCAAGCATAAGAATTTTATGAGCCTTAAAAAACTCTATAGAAGAAGTGATTCCAGCTCCTACTGTAGTCAAGCAACTCATAGAGCAAATTTTATTTTTTTTCAGTTTACGTGCAACAATGTCAGATATGTTACCAAGATCACATGCTCCGGAGCATGCCATAACTAAATATTCTTCTTTTTCAAAAAGAGATATGTTTTTAATTTTTTCTTCCATATTCAGTAAATTTAAAGTTTGTATTCAAAGCTTAATAATATGTGATGCTGATTATTTAAATCAAATTGATCAGGATTCCAATATTGATAATTAAGAGATAAACTAATATTTTTCAACAAGCTATAGTGCAACCCTGTTATGATAGCTTTTCCAGTATTAGTATTATTCCAGCCAATTTGTTGTTCTTTTATCGGATTAGATTTTACCAAATCATAACGCAAGAAATATTCAATATCTTTTTTTATTTGATAACTTCCAAAAAGTGACAATCCAAATAAATCATGGTTGATTATATGAAGGTGATTGAATTTGTAATTATATTCAGCACCTACTCTTATTTTATCAGTTTGTTTATAACCTGCAAAAATGGAAATTAACTGTTGTACAGCTTTCTTTTGGGGAGCTGAAGATTGTATTCTATCGTAGTATAACCTTGTTTGAATTTTTTTAGAAGGATAATAATCTACACCTCCTGCAAGTTTTATATCTCCATAAGGATCTTGATCAAAGCGAAAGCCTTCTCCATTGGTTAAAGCTAAATCAAAATTTAGCATTTCATTAATTTTGAAATAGCTAATAATTCCTAAATCACTACTAGGAGTTTTATAATACCTATCTTGAAAAGTTTCGGCCAAATAACGATATCCCCAGAACTTTTCTTGAGTTATATAATGATTCTGAAGTATTCCTCCTGCCTGAATTGTTAAGAAAGGAGATGCGTGCCATTGTAAAGATGCAAATTTTAATGTCATCGTGTAGTAACTACCTTCTTTCGAATTAGTTGATACATACATCGATTCTCCATTTTTATCTATAACATTAATATTACCGATTGTTGTAGGTCTTCCAACATCTAAAACAATTTTACCAGAAAACTGCTTGTTAAAATTATATTCATAACCTAGGTGAGCTCTTCCAATCCAAAAACTATAAGCTTTTGATGTTTCTGAAGTTGCATTATATTCAAAGTTTCCAAAAACCTGAATTATAGGCTTTCCTCCTGAAAGAGCCTCTTCTTTATTCTCCTGAGAAAATAGTCCATGAGGTAGTAAAATAAATACAAGATATGCAATTCCTTGTATTGTAAAGGATTTAGAAGAAACTACCATAAATTAATCCGGTTATTGTTGACATTATTATTACAAGGGAAACATATACAATTGTTTTATGAGTGCCTAAAATCCCTCGTATTACTAACATATTTGGCAATGAAAGCGAGGGGCCTGACAATAAGAGAGCTAATGCAGGACCTTTTCCCATACCAGATGCAATTAAGCCTTGTATAATAGGCACTTCGGTTAATGTTGCAAAATACATAAAAGCTCCTACTACTGAAGCAAAGAAATTGGAGAAAACAGAATTTCCTCCTACTGCCCACGCAATCCATTCGTTCGGTACGATTCCAGGAATAGAAGTGTTGTCATGCGTAGAGCCCAATAAAAATGCAGCAATGACAACTCCGATAGCAAGTAAAGGTATTATTTGTTTCGCAAATCCCCAACTGGAGTAAATCCATTCTCTGTTTTCACTATTGCCAGATTTATCAGTCAATGCTATTGTGCTTATTGCTGTAATTCCTACTACAACTGTAATAAGTGGATTTTTAAATATTAATGCACTTAAACCGGTAATAATTGCTCCTGCAATAACTTGCCATGTTGAAAGCTTTAAAATACGAATCATTGAATAAGCCAATAAGAGTCCAAAAAGACCTGTTATGTACCATTTCCACGACCATATGTAATACCATACACTAGTTGTGTCATCTGCCGAAGGTTTTCCCCAGTTTGCGAAAACAAGAATTAATACAAGCGTAAAAAAATGTAATGCTGTCTGCCATAAGGGCCTTTCTTCTTTTATATCTGGAAAGGTTAGTTGTTCTTCAGATTTAATTTTTTCTTCTTTTCGATAAATAAAAGACATGATTAATCCTATAATTACACTGAATAATACAGCACCAATTACACGAGCAACTCCAATCTCCAATCCTAAAATTCTAGCTGTGAGGATTATTGCTAAAATATTGATGGCTGGTCCTGAGTACAGAAAAGCGATAGCAGGACCTAAGCCTGCACCTCTTTTATGTATACTAGAAAACAAAGGAAGAATAGTACATGAACAAACAGCTAAGATTGTACCTGAAACAGCAGCAACTGTATAAGCAACCCATTTTTTAGCTTTTGCACCAAAGTATTTAATTACAGATGCCTGACTTACAAAAACTGAAATAACTCCGGCAATTAAGAATGCAGGCAAAAGACAAAGAATAACATGTTCACGGGCATACCACTTTGCTAAATCAAACGTAGCATTAATAGCAGATTTAAACATAGGATCTTCTGTAGGTAAAAAGAATATACCCAGGAATATAACAGTCATTCCTATAAGTATCTTTACTTCTTTTGTAAGTTCCATATTAATAACTTTAAGTTATTTCGTTATTATACGAAATAGTATAATAAAATTTTAAAATAATAAATATATGTAATACAAGCCTACCATCATAAAAAGAATAGCTACAATTCGCCTGAACCAACATTCAAATGTTTTTATACTATTATAAAGTTTTCCAACATTATTCATTGCAAAAGCAAGAAGCCATGCAAAAATGATGACAGGAATTCCGGTTGCAATGGCGTAAAGCACAGGAAGATAAAGGCCATTTGGGCTTGTAATGGTAATCGGGATTAGCATTCCAAAATAAAGCACGCCACTATAAGGACAGAAAGCCAAAGCAAAAAGGATTCCAAGCAGCAAAGTACTCCAATAGCTACCTTTACTTTTCTCGCCTATTTTATTGGTTATACCAAACAAATCCGGGAATTTTATTTTAATGATGTCCAGCATAAAAAGTCCGATAAGGATAAGTAAGGGACCTAATATCTTTTCACCCCATCCCTGAAAAATGAGAGAAACATCTATTTGATTAGCCCCCAAAAAGAGTATAAGTGCCAGACCTGTATAGCTGATAACCCGACCAAGTGTATAGATCAACCCGTTTACGAAGACTTTTTTACGGTCTTCGATATCCCGGCTGATAAATCCAATCGCAGAAATATTAGTAGCCAAAGGGCAAGGGCTGATGGCTGTCATCAACCCTAGCACAATGGCAGTAACAAACCCATATTCTGTAGAATCTAAAAGTTGATTTAATAAATCCATTTTATCAGTTTATTTTAAAACAGTGTTAACTGCCTTGCGAATTTCTTCTTTCAGCTTTTCAGGTTTACGAGCATTTAAAAAACCTTCATTAGTAATATCAATCTTTTTAGTACCTGATACAACAACAAGGGCCTGGCCTCCGATATTCAGCCTTTTAGCCAGCTGTTCACTATTTTTATCATCCAGATTGAAAGCTTTAAAGGTATAATCACCTTTTTTTATCTGATTAGCGTAAAGCGATTCCATCGCTTGTTTGGCCCCGCTCTCTACAGCTTGGCAAGTTTGGCAACGACGGGTTAAATGGAAATAGTACACTTCGACTTTGGCAGTCTTTGAAGCATCGCTTTTATCCGCCTGAGCATAAGTTAATTGATTTCCCAATAACATAAAAAGGGCAAATCCAAATAGAATGAATTGTTTCATAGGAACTTAGTATTTAAGTAAAATTTGTTTGATTTCATCAGCCGAAGGAATGCGTCCTTTAACCTCCACACTTTCATTTACTACAAGAGCAGGAGTGGACATTACGTTATATTTCATAATTTCCATAATGTCTTCCACTTTGGATATTGTTGCATCCAACTTGTTTTGTTCAACGACCTCTTTTGTTACCTTTTCTAAAGTTTTGCATTTAGCACATCCGGTGCCCAGAATCTTAATTTCCATTATTCTTAATTTTAAAATTGTGTTTCGGGATTTTACGAAATAATAAGTCAAATTTTTTACGGTCTGAAAAAACTAGAAAACAACTGACGAGCTTCTTCGTAGTTAGTACGATTGATACAATACTTGATATAAGGTGGATTTATTTCTCCCTGTATCAGCTCTGCTTTTTTCAACTCCTTCAGATGTTCAGAAAGGGTGGACCGGGCGATAGGAAGTTCTTCAGCCATGTCTCCACTATAACAACATTTTTCCATATTTGTAGCCAGGTATTCCAAAATAAAAACTCTTGCAGGGTGTGCCAATGCCTTTGCATATTTTGATATACAAATCTGGTTATCAGTATAATATTTTTTATTTGACATGTTTTTTCTTATTTCGTAAAAATACGAAACAAAAGTAATATCTAGATTTTAATCTTATTCTTTTTCTTTTGTTAAATATTTAATCATTAACATTCTTTTAACTAATGACAGTAGAGCATAAATTTTAAAGTAAATAAATTATACTTTAAATGACAGAATTAAAAAGGGAAGCCATTCATATGACCTCCCTTTTTTTATATTGAATCAAGTATGCTTATTTTACTTCGCTACCGGGTTTAACAGTTTTTTGAGGCATTATAACAGCCAGACTTCCGTCGTTGTTTTCGGCAGAGAGAATCATCCCTTCAGAGACAATGCCTTTAAGCTTACGTGGAGCCAGGTTGGCTATAAAGCAGACTTGTTTACCTATCAGATCTTCCGGAGCATAGTGTTGAGCAATACCCGAAATGATGGTACGGGTACCTAATCCGTCGTCAATCTTAAACTGAAGCAATTTATCTGCCTTGGGTACTTTGGTGCATTCCAGAATGGTACCCACTCGTATGTCGAGTTTCGTAAAGTCGTCGAATTCTACATTTGCACGTATAGGTTTTGCCTTGTAATTAGCCTCTTCATTTGCTTTCTTTGTATCAAGCAGTTTCTGAACCTGAGCTTCAATTACGCTGTCTTCCATCTTTTCGAACAAAAGTTCCGGTTTTCCTAACTGGTGTCCGGCACTCAACAGGTCTGTACTACCTAAACGATCCCATCCAAACGACTCTACGTTCAGCATGTTTCGTAAAGCTACGGTGCTGAAAGGCAAAAATGGTTCGAATGCAATGGAAAGATTGGCAGTGATCTGAAGGGCGATATTCAGGATGGTTTCCACACGGGCCATATCTGTTTTGGCAAGTTTCCAGGGTTCTGTATCTGCCAGGTATTTATTTCCGATACGAGCCAGATTCATAGCCTCTTTCTGAGCATCGCGGAAACGGTATATATCCAGTAAATTTTCTACAGCAGCTTTTACATCGGCAAATTCCGCCAAGGTCTGTTTGTCGTAATCCGTCAGCGTTCCGCATGCAGGAACTTTTCCTCCAAAATATTTCTCGGTAAGAACCAGGGCACGGTTAACAAAATTACCAAAAATGGCAACCAGCTCATTGTTATTGCGTGCCTGAAAATCTTTCCAGGTAAAGTCGTTGTCTTTGGTTTCGGGGGCGTTGGCAGTTAGCACATACCGAAGTACATCTTGTTTGCCAGGCATATCGATAAGGTATTCATTCAACCACACAGCCCAGTTACGGGATGTGGATATTTTATCCCCTTCCAGGTTGAGGAATTCGTTGGCAGGAACATTCTCCGGCAGGTTGTAGCTTCCTTCGGCCTTGAGCATAGCCGGGAATACGATGCAGTGGAATACAATATTATCTTTGCCGATAAAGTGCACCATTTTAGTCTCCGGATCCTTCCACCATGTTTCCCATGTTTCAGGAAGTAATTCCTTTGTATTGGAGATATATCCGATGGGGGCATCGAACCACACATACAGAACTTTTCCTTCGGCTCCTTCTACAGGAACCGGTATTCCCCAATCCAAATCGCGGCTTACGGCACGGGGTTGTAAACCCATATCCAACCACGACTTACATTGTCCATATACATTGGATTTCCACTCCTTATGGTCTTCCAAAATCCACTGGCGCAAGAATGGTTCGTGCTTATCCAATGGCAGATACCAGTGCTTTGTCTCCTTCATTTCAGGTACACTTCCGCTGATAGCCGATTTGGGATTAATCAGGTCTGTTGCATTCAAAGAGGTACCGCAGGCTTCGCATTGGTCGCCATAGGCCCGTTCGTTTCCGCAATGCGGACAAGTACCGGTGATGTAGCGGTCTGCCAAAAACTGTTTAGCTTCCGGATCGTAATATTGTTCGGTTGTTTTTTCTATAAATTCACCCTTGTCGTACAATTTACGAAAGAAGTCGGATGCAACCTCCTTGTGAGTCTTTGATGTGGTACGGGAATAGATATCGAACGTAATACCAAAATCTTCGAAGGACTTTTTGATGATACCATGGTAACGATCCACAACTTCTTGTGGCGTTATACCTTCGGCCTTTGCCTTTAATGCAATGGGAACACCATGTTCGTCGGAGCCACCAATCATCAATACTTCTTCTCCTTTTAACCGAAGGTAACGGGCATAAATATCGGCAGGAACATACACTCCGGCCAGGTGACCGATATGTACCGGTCCATTTGCGTAAGGCAATGCCGTAGTTATCAGCGTTCTTTTAAATTCTTTTTCCATACCATCTAATCTTCTTTTTGAGGTGCAAAGGTAGAGAAATTTTACCAAAAGATGAAGTATATTGCCTTAAGCTGTTAATAAATAAGAGATAAAAATGAAATTAACAAAGACTCATCTTATGCAACCTAATATTAGGTACCCCATCCTTCACGGTCCAGGTTGCGGTAATGTATGGCCTCCGCTAAATGAGGTGTCTCAATTTTTTCTGTACCGTCCAGGTCGGCTATGGTACGCGAAACTTTCAGGATACGATCATAAGCCCGTGCAGACAGGTTCAGGCGGGTCATAGCCTGTTTTAATAACTGCATTCCGGCAGCATCGGGTATGGCATATTGATGGAGTTGTTTGGTTTCCATCTGTGCATTGCAGTATATCCCAGGATGTGCTTTAAAACGTTCTTCCTGTATCGCCCTGGCTTTTATAACCCTTTCGCGTACATGGGCACTAGGTTCCGAAGGAGTCTGTATTGATATCTTTTCGAAAGGAACGGGCACAATCTCAATCTGTATATCGATGCGATCCAGAAGTGGTCCGGATATCTTGTTCATATACTTTTGTACTGCGCCAGGGGGACAAAGACAGGGGCGTTCTGGATGGTTGTAATAGCCGCAGGGACAGGGATTCATTGAGGCAACAAGCATAAAACTGGCGGGATAGTTCACAGAGAATTTTGCTCTCGATATATTGATATACCTGTCTTCCAGCGGTTGCCTCATCACCTCGAGTACGCTTCTATTAAATTCCGGCAGTTCATCCAGAAACAATATTCCATTCGTGGCTAAGCTGATTTCGCCCGGCTGCGGATAGGCTCCGCCCCCAACCATGGCTACATGTGAGATGGAATGATGAGGTGAACGGAACGGACGTTGTGTCATTAGGGAGGTTCCCCCACCAAGTTTTCCTGCAACGGAGTGTATCTTGGTTGTTTCCAGCGACTCATTCAGTGTAAAAGGGGGTAATATGGATGGCAAGCGCTTTGCCAACATTGACTTGCCGCTTCCGGGAGCACCTATCATGATGGCATTATGTCCGCCGGCAGCCGCTACCTCCAGGGCACGCTTTACGTTTTCCTGCCCTCTTACATCAGAAAAATCAAACATAAAGGCTTCCTGATGGGCATAAAACTCTTCGCGTGTATTTACTTGAGTTGCTTCCAGAGTACGTTTGCCATCGATAAACTCAATCACCTCTTTGATGTTTTCTACACCGTAAACAGCCAGATTGTTTACAACAGCCGCTTCCCGCACATTTTGTTTCGGAAGTATAAACCCCTTGAATCCTTCTTCTCTGGCCTTAATGGCTATGGGTAATACTCCTTTGATAGGCATCAGACTCCCATCGAGGGATAGTTCTCCCATCATCAGATATTGATCCAGTCTAGAGCCATCCACCTGTCCGGCTGCTGCCAATATGGCTAAAGCCAACGGTAAATCATAGGCGGAACCCTCTTTTCGGATGTCGGCAGGAGCCATATTGACTACCACACGGTTTCCGGGGAATTTGTATCCGTTTACCTGAAGAGCGGAGATGATACGTTCGTGACTTTCTCTTACGGCCACATCGGGCAATCCCACAAGAAAAAAACTTACACCTTTGGTGCAATTTACTTCAATGGTAACAATGGTGGCTGATATACCCTGAACTGCGGCAGCGAATGATTTTACTAGCATTAGGTTTTGGTTTAACAATTTGGGAGCGAGATTCTATTTCTTTAAGATCTGCTCCAGTACTTTTTTAACTTCCAGTCCGTTGTCTGTTTTTAATATTATTTTCCCTTCGTTGTCGATTAAGAAACAACGCGGTAACGCATTAACATTGTATAGTTCCAGCATGCTGGTACCTTGCCCGGCCGAGTCTGTAACCAGATTCCACTTAATGGTGTCTGCCTCAAGCACCTTTTTTACAGCAGCCTGATCCGTGTCCAGACTTATCAACAACATATCAACCTTTTCGGCCGGAAATTCACGTTTTATCTCATCCAGATACAGATTGTCTGCCTGGCACATTTCACACCATGGGGCCGTGAAACTTAAAAGCAGGTATTTATTCGAAAACGAATCCAGACTTACAGGTTGGTTATAAATATTTATCAGATCGAATCCGGGGGCCTCAGCACCGATAGCGGTACGCTTAGCTCTTGCTACAAAAGATTCCAACTCTTTAAATAAGAAAAAATCCTTTAACGATGAATCAAGAAGAGGTATAAATTCTTCCAATAACCGTGTATCGTC
>ERZ778021.772-NODE-772-length-48070-cov-7.231386_pt1 | contig 48070 bp, 45 predicted proteins | sample MGYA00375751_ERZ778021 | MGnify/ENA primary metagenome ERZ778021 (study PRJEB29350, sample SAMN05389814) | bioreactor metagenome | isolation source: Thiocyanate stock bioreactor | place: South Africa: University of Cape Town | collected 2013-08-29 ... | reverse complement strand
CGAGTTTATTTACAAATTAAACAGACGGTATTTTGGAGACAAACTCTTTGACAGACTAGTAATTGCGAATATAACAGGTGCATAAACGGATAATCAGAATCTTTAAACATCCTAATTAACTACCTGCGGATTTTAGGTATTATTATAGAAGCCCCCATGAATAAATCGCTCATCATTTTCGGCATCGTCAACATAACCTCGGACAGTTTCTCCGATGGAGGCCGGTATCTGGCGCCAGACGCAGCCATTGCGCAGGCGCGTAAGCTGATGGCCGAGGGGGCAGATGTGATCGACCTCGGTCCGGCATCCAGCAATCCCGACGCCGCGCCTGTTTCGTCCGACACAGAAATCGCGCGTATCGCGCCGGTGCTGGACGCGCTCAACGCAGATGGCATTCCCGTCTCGCTCGACAGTTATCAACCCGCGACGCAAGCCTATGCCTTGTCGCGTGGTGTGGCCTATCTCAATGATATTCGCGGTTTTCCAGACGCTGCGTTCTATCCGCAATTGGCGAAATCATCTGCCAAACTCGTCGTTATGCATTCGGTGCAAGACGGGCAGGCAGATCGGCGCGAGGCACCCGCTGGCGACATCATGGATCACATTGCGGCGTTCTTTGACGCGCGCATCGCGGCGCTGACGGGTGCCGGTATCAAACGCAACCGCCTTGTCCTTGATCCCGGCATGGGGTTTTTTCTGGGGGCTGCTCCCGAAACCTCGCTCTCGGTGCTGGCGCGGTTCGATGAATTGCGGCTGCGCTTCGATTTGCCGGTGCTTCTGTCTGTTTCGCGCAAATCCTTTCTGCGCGCGCTCACAGGCCGTGGTCCGGGGGATGTCGGGGCCGCGACACTCGCTGCAGAGCTTGCCGCCGCCGCAGGTGGAGCTGACTTCATCCGCACACACGAGCCGCGCCCCTTGCGCGACGGGCTGGCGGTATTGGCGGCGCTGAAAGAAACCGCAAGAATTCGTTAACTTTTCGGTGGCCAGTAAGGAAATCGAGCGAGGCAAGGGTACACGTGGCCGGGGAGCCGAGGGAAAGCAGAACGTTGCGGTGATGGCCGAAAGCACCCCGTTGGAAGATATCGAAACGGGCAAAAAGGAGAAGCATGTGCGTTATTTCAAGGCCAGGGTACTGGATAGCCATCAAAGTGAAGGAATCAACGGCGTGGTCAGGGACTGCATGGAGGATGATGCCATCGTATTTTCGGACAAAAGCACTTCTTACGTTGACATCTCCGATCTGGTGGAATTGCACGTCACCGAGAAATCAGACGCCAAAACCACCAAGGAAACACTCAAATGGGTGCATATCGCAATCAGTAATGCAAAACGGACATTGCTGGGCAACTACCATAAAATCAAAAGGAAATACTTACAGTTGTATCTCAACGAGTTTATTTACAAATTAAACAGACGGTATTTTGGAGACAAACTCTTTGACAGACTAGTAATTGCGAATATAACAGGTGCATAAACGGATAATCAGTAAATTTAATAATAAATTGGAAAAGGAAAAAGACATATTAGACAATCTTGAACTACGTTCAGAAAACGTGCAGGATATTCTCACGCAGCCGCCACATTGGATGATTCGATGGGGAAACACGGTAATTTTCGTCATTCTCCTGATGGTTCTCTTGATGAGTTATGTAATTAAATATCCTGAGTTTATACCTGCCCCCATAGTCGTAACTTCCAAAAATCCACCTGAAAAACTTGAAGCAAGAACAAATTCTAAAATTGAAAAAATTTTAGTGAAAGATCATCAGTCTGTAAATAAAAATCAAGTCATGATGGTGCTTCAGTCAGCTGCTGATTACAAGGATATTCTAGCTCTAAAAGATATAGTTGATTCAATGTCATCATCACAAGTTCTCTACTTCCCTACTCAACAGGCATCAACCTTCAAACTTGGCGAAATACAGGGAGAATACAATAGTTTTGCAAAAGCATTGCAGGATGAAAAACTTTTTACTCGTCTTAAGCCCTATGCTCCTGAAAATATTGCAGCAAACCAAAGTCTTGGGGAATACAGGGCAAGGATTGCTACATTACAACAGCAGCGGAACTTAGAAGTTACAAAATTTGACCTTACCAAAAAAAATACTTGCGCTCCCAAGAATTGTTCAATCAAGGTGTAATTGCCGCGATGGAACTAGAAAATGAAAAAACAAAATTTCTACAGGCAGAACAAAATTTGAAAAATATCAATATAACATTGTCACAGATGCAGGAAGCGGTTTCAAATCTAAATAAAACCAAAAGCGGTGCATCAATAAATACTGAGAAAGATAAGATTACATACAGCTCCCAAACGCTCCAATTATTTGAACAGCTAAGAAAATCACTGAGACAATGGGAACAAAATTATCTCATTATTTCTTCTACTGAAGGAGTAGTTAGTTTCCAACAATTTTGGGGCGAGAACCAATTTGTAAAACCCGGTGATATTGTGATGTCTGTTCTACCCAATGATAAGGAATTAGTTGTTGGTCGGATGTTGATTCCATCAGTGAATTCCGGTAAAGTTAAACCAAATCAAAAGGTTTTAGTAAAGCTTGATAATTACCGATACCAAGAATATGGAATCGTTGAAGGCAAGGTCCAAAACATTTCTCTTACTCCAGATGATAAAGGGAACTATTATGTTGACGTTTTGCTTCCAAAAGGATTGCGGACTTCTTTTGGGAAAAAGTTGCCATTTGACAGAGAGCTCAAAGGAAGTGCCGAGATTGTCACCGAGGATTTAAGGCTAATTGAAAGGTTTTTCTATCAAATTAGGAAATTGTTGGGGTATCAAGCTTGATGTTTTTTTTAAAAAAATAATTGTTAATGCTAAGATTTCTTACAGAAACGAGGGATTTCCGTGCATTATTAGTGCAAATTCTCAACAAATAAAGTCATCTTTTTCAAAAACCTGCCTGATTTAACCACAGGCAATTTTTCAACCTGCGTAAATTGGGCACATCCCAATCACAAAGCCGCGTAAAAAAGCCCATTTCCAAGAGAATCTTTTTCATTATTTTTAATTCCAAGATTATCTAAACTAAAATCTAAAAAATAACTCTGAAATAATCATCTACAGAATTTTCAGTCCTTCCGATTCTTTTGTTAAATATGCACTCCCAAAGTAACCACCTGCGAAAAATAGACACAAGTTCAAAATCAACCTGGGTAAAATAGACCCACCCTACATTTTCCTAAATGATAAGCATTCTGACAAAAATTTCAATGATAAAAAGACACACCTTCCTTCAAAACCTGCACCAAATAAACTTATCTTTTTCAATAAGTTGGGTAATTTAGCTACAGGTTATCATGCAACCTGCGTAAATCAGCCACATCCTACTCGCAAACGTGGGTAGAAAAGTTACACCTCAATTCTCCCCGTTTTCCATGTTTTTTTCCTTCCAAAGCAACTTTATCATAAAAAACCGCAAAACAACCCTAATATAAGCATTCGAGGAACCTTTTCAGACCTCTAAAAAAATCAGTAAACTTTTGTTGCAAGATGTGTCTTTGTACCCACAAACTTTTCAAGTTTTGGGACAAAGACGGTCTTGCCTTTTTGCAAAAGGGGAAAAAACGGCGGAACTTGTTTTTTTTAATCACCAAATCTGGTTCAAGCATCTAAACTCGTCTAAATTATTCTTTTTTAATCTTCGGAGAATCTAAACTCGTCTAAATTGTTCTTATTTAGCCCACGCCCCATGAACACTATTGTTTTCACGGATTTGATGTCCCAATTTTGCAACAGAAATTTTAATCAAAAAAATGAAAGCAACCCTCTATGTTCTCCTGACACTTTTTGCCATCAACCTCAATGCGCAGGTCGGAATAAACACACAGACACCCGAAACTACTTTTGATGTAGTAGGAAAACCAAACGACACCTCACATCATGACGGGATTATTCCTCCAAGGATAACGGGCGACCAGTTGGCGAACAAGTTTTACACACAGGCAAAAAAAGGTGCGGTTGTATTTGCCACCGCTCCGGCTTCCAATCTTTCGGGGCAGGTCATCAATATTTCAGAATCAGGAATGTATTATTTTGACGGCAACGTATGGCAGAATTTCGCAAAGGAGAAACAGCCTGTCGAATACAGAATTGTACTCACCTTCGATCCCAACAGCACCGCCGCACTGACAGCAACTTCAACTTGGTCCGCCCCTGTAAACTATTCGGGAAATAGCCACGCCTATCTTACCTCCTCAAAATATTACACCATCGGAACCAAAAATTTCGGAGGACTAAAGGGAGCGGTTTTGTTCAGAAAAGTACAGGGAATTGTAAATGTATGGTTTCAGATGTACAGGTCTTCTGATTCCGCACCGATTACGGGAAACGCCTTCATCAGCATTGCGAGCATCTACAGCGACATCGGATACATTCCCAACCAGATTGTCTTACTGCATACGGAAAATTCCACGCAATATTTTCCAGCCCTGCTGGAGAATTACAGCATCCAGATTCCGCAAACCTCCCTAAACGCAATGTCCACATCCTACTACACCTACGGAGAAGTTCAAGGATATTCCAACTGGATCAAGCCTTATCTGCCCTAATTGATGATTCAACAAAGTCCTTAATGGAAAAAGAAGACTACATAAAATTCAGAATATCCAAAACCAAAAAACAGGACTGGAAAAAAATATGCAAAGACAGAAACCTCACATTGACCGACTTACTGACGGCATCAGTTGAGAACAGAATTTTAGACAACGAAAGAAGACAGATACTGGCGTTCATTGAAAAACAAGACAACGTCTTCATCAAGATAGAGACCAACATCAACCAGGTAGCGAAAATTGCAAACGGACAAAAGTTTATTTCGGAATCAGAACTGAAAAACTTCACCGCAAAGCTTTCAGAAATCGCCAAATTGAAGAAGCAGCAAAACCAAATCTTCGAAAAGATCTATGAAATGCTCGCAAAATGATTGTCAAGATTATTCCTGCTTCAGGCTCGGATTTTCACGGCGTTCAGTACAACGACAAAAAGATGGAGAAAGGAACAGGAGAACTGATGCTGATGAAAAACTTTCCCTCCTTCATCAATGGGGAAAGCAGTCCGGAGCAGGTTCGGGACTACTTCAAATCCATTTCAAAAAATGAGAAGGTAAAGAAACCACAGTTCCACGCCGTCATTTCTGCAAAATATCAGAATCATGGCAAGGAAGAAATCACCGAAATCGCCAAAGACTTCATGCAGGAAATGGGCTACGGAAAACAGCCGTTCATAGTTGTTTACCACAGCGACACCGAGAACAACCACGTCCATATCGTCTCCACAAGGGTTGACAAGCAGACCGGAAAGAAAATCAACGACAGTTACGAACGCTTGAAAGCCCAAAAAGCATTGGCAGATACACTAGAAAAACGATACGGAGTAAGTTCCGAGGAAAAATTAGAAAAACTGCTAAACTATCAAATTGCTTCACTCAGCCAACTGGAACTCCTGCTTGAAAGAAGCGGGTTCAAACTAACTAAAGACACAAATGATGAAAATGACTTTTCCATTCTGAAGAACGGGGTAAAACTTAAAACCATCCACGGTAACCAAATCAGTTTTACCCCCAATTCGGACAACGGACGAATGAGACAGCTGAAAGCCATTTTGAGCAAATACAAAGACCTCTGTTCCAATAAAGTCTTCAAGGTAGAGGACAGAAGGGCGCAGGAATCACTGCTACCGGAAGAAAGGCACAGCGACCATTGGAAACCCAAGATAGAGTTCGAGAGCGAGCTCCAGAAAAAATTGCGGGACATCTACGGACTGGATGTGGTCTTCCACCACAAGGACGGACAGAAACCCTTCGGATACAGCATCATCGACCACAAATCGGGAAAGGTGTTCAAGGGAAGTGAGATCATGAAGATGGACGACCTGTTTGAGATGACCGATGAGAAAATTGACAAGAAACTTTTTGAAAGTCTAAAGGACTATAATCTGGCGGACAGTTTTTCAAAACAAATATTAATGGAGCATCTGAAACGCCAGAATCCCGAAAACGCTATAATAGAATTTATGCTTTTCGAGTCTAAGAAAATAAAGAACAGGGAGGTTTTCAACGCCATAAAAAACGAGGTAAAGGATTATGTCGAAACACAGAATAACAAGGATGTCCACCTCATAAAATCGGAAGATGGAAAATATTATGCCGTCCACTCCAAACTGCATTATGTGGGTTCATTGGAAAACTTAATTGGAGAGAATGCCTATCAAAAATTCCTCAATCCAAGCAAAGAATTGACACCGGAAAGTAGAGATGAAAATCTTTCCAAGGAACTGGATAGAACCATAGACGACCTGATTTTCCAATTCACCAAACCGTCGGGAGGAACAGGGAGAGACCCTGCCGAAGAAGAGTTAAGAAAAAGACGCAAAAATAAAAAAAGAACATAAGAATGATCATCACATTTGCCACCCAAAAAGGCGGAACAGGGAAAACCACCCTCGCCATCGCATTCGCCAACTATCTCTCCAGAATTTCTACAAGGAAGATCAAGGTGTTTGATTTCGACTACCAAAAATCCTTCTTCAACAAATGGAGGGAGGATGCGGACTCGGAACTGCCCAAACTCTACGAGGTGGAAGTCATTGGCGAAGATGACGATGAGCCGCCTTTCGAGGACTTGGAACAGGTTGTCGACCTGAAAGAAAGCAAAGACCTGTTCCTGTTCGATCTGGCGGGAACACTGGACCAGAGATACAGCGATGTTTTGGTGTACAGCGACTTCATCATCATTCCCTTTGAGTATTCCGATGTGTCCGTAAAATCAACCTTGGTATTCAAAAATCTTCTGGGTTTGTTGGAAAGCGAGGCGGAAAGAATCTTCATCCGCTCCAAATACGACAAGGGCTACAAATATCTCAACCAAAAGGAAATGGATATCGAGTTGGCAAAATACGGAACTCTACTAGAAAATCCCGTGTTCAAGAGAAACTGCCTCCAAACCATCGACACGAGAAAACTCACCTACGAGCAAAAATACGCCGTAAAGAAGCCGTTCGACGAAATTATACAGCAGATCAGCGAGGTCAAAAAAGTTGCGCTTTAACGAGAGACAAAAGAGACAAGAAAAAAATAATCCATAAACCACAAACCTCAAATCAATACATTATGTTAAAATACTCACTCATCCTTTTAGGAGCCTACTTTCTGTACTATGCCGGAAATATCGTCTACGACCTTTTCCTAAAAAAAGAGAAAACCGTTCAGACCGATGTTGCAGAAGAATACTCACTCGGCGACTTTGCACAGGCGGAGAATGAGGAACCCACCTTGATCGGCATCGAGGATGTGGAAAATCTCAAAACCCCGAAATCATTCCTAAAAAGCGAACCCATTCCGATTCAAAGACAGAACAATTTTGAAGACAATCCCAGTTTGGAAGAATTGAGGAAACGATTTGAAGAGGAAGAGGATTTGGATGGGACCAGCTCAAAACAGCCCGAAACCAAACACCATGAAAATCCGCCACAGCAAACGGAAATCAGCAAAAAGCCAGAAATTATTGAGCCAATAGTTTCCAAGAAAAAAAATGATGCACAGAGCAAGAAAGACCAATGGAAAGAATTTGTCAACCTTTCTGAAACCAACGTAAAACTGGTGGACAATATTGAGGGACAAAAGGTTTACCACTCGACGATTTAACCAATTTACCATACATAACTAACCTAAATTTTAAAAATGATGAAAAATTTTATCAGAAAAAACGTGACAAAAAAGAAAGTTCTAACCCTTGCCTTGGTGATGCTGGCAATGACCCCGATGCTTGCGCAGGGCGGAGCGACCGCCATCTCCAATGCCGCTTCCGACATTAAGGACTATTGGGACCCCATCAAGCTGATATTAAAGGCAGTCGGTGGACTCGTAGGATTTATCGGAGGATTGAGGGTGTACAACAAATGGACGAACGGCGACCAGGATGTCAACAAAGAAATCCTCGGCTACGGCGGTGCGATGATCTTCCTTATCGTGGTTCCGGAATTTGTAACCGCATTCTTTGCTTAAGATGGGATACTACCTGTACAAGGGGCTCAAAAAACCCCTTGTATTCTTCGGACTCAAAGGCAAATACATCATTTATGCGGTAGCCGTCATCGGCGCAGGTGTGGTTGCGGCACTCATCTTATCCAAATTCGGATTGCTGGGTTCATTATTAGGTTTATTGGTAACCGCAGGAGGTGTCTACCTCATTTTCAAGAAGCAGGACAAAAACGGACTCTACGACAAGACCAAAAATTTTGACCAGATATTCATTTTTCCAAAAAAACTCAACAACAAAAGATTTTTAAAAGATGGTAAAGACAAAGAAACAGGCATTTGACATTCCCTTCATCGGCTACGATTACGGAAAGGATTTTGGATGGGATTTTGATGTCCTCTTCGGACAGTACGGGAATCCGATTATCGGCATCAGAATTAAGAACATTGTGGAACAGTATTCCGCCGACCCAGACAACTACCTGAACTTCCATACCGTGCTGAATCAAGTCGTATCCATTATTGGCGAAGGAAGAATCGTTCAAAAACTCGACATCTTTTCCAAAAAGAGATATACCGCCGAATCCTCCAACCAGTTCCTCCAGCAGAAATACTCCGAGCATTTTGACGGAAGACTATTTAAAACCATCGAAACGGTACTCCTGTTTACGGACATTGTGGACGACAAACTCAAGAAGAAAAACAAGCACTACCAGTTTTCCGAAAAAAGTTACAAGGAACTTCGCGACAAATGCCAAAAGGTGTTGATGCTCTTGAAGCAGAGCGGTTGCGAACCCCAATTTTTATATGAGAAAGATTTTGAATACTACATTTCGGGTGTATTGTCGATGCAGTTTACGGAAACCCCGGTTTTTGACAATATCAAAAGTACCAACGAATATCTCCAAATCGGAAACCGCTTCGTCAAAAATATTTCCTATGTGGATGTCGAAAATATCGACCTGCCTTCAGAAATAGATCCTTTTTCCATATTGGGAGGAAACGGAGCAGCCTCGGAAACGGCGGTGGACAACTTCACCTTCATCAACGAATTGGAGGATTACGAAACCATCATCTACAATCAGGTCATCACCATTCCTCTGCAGGCGCAACAACAGCGGGAACTCGACAAAAAGAAAAAGAAGCACGAGGGGGCGGCAAACAACTCTCCATCCAACGCCATTATTGCGGAAGAAATCCAAACGCTTCTCCACAATATCGCCATCGACGGACAACTCGTGGTCAATGCCCATTTCTCCCTAATATTTTCAACACATACACTGGAAAAAATGGAAGGAATACAGTCGATGATCGAGAACAAGCTTTTTACGAAAGGAATTATCGTCTCCAAGAACGCCTACAACCAGCTCGAACTATTTCGCTCCGCCATTCCAGGCAATGCCACGGAACTTCGGGAATACGATTTATTTATGACGACAAGCGAAGCGGCCTTGTGTTTTTTTTTTAAAGAAAGTTACCCCGTGAACGAGGAATCCAATTTTTATCTGCGTTTTACCGACCGACAAGGCGTTCCATTGAAAGTTGATCCGGCGGACTTGCCGATGAAGACAGGAAGAATCAACAACCGAAACAAGTTTGTCCTCGGTCCGTCAGGTTCTGGAAAGTCCTTCCTGATGAACAATATCGTTGAGCAATACCTGACCTACAATTATGACGTGGTCATTGTGGACACGGGAGATTCCTATTCGGGAACCTGCAAATACAAAGGCGGGAGATACATCCAATACACTGAAGAAAAACCAATCACCATGAATCCTTTTTTGATGAACAAGAAAGAGTTCAACATCGAAAAAATAGAATTTTTGACCAATTTGATTTTCCTGATTTGGCAAGGTCCCGATGCCACGATGTCGTCCGCACAAAAATCTATTTTGGACAATGTGCTGATGTCGTATTACCACCAATATTTCAATTCGGGAACCAGGTGGTATGAGCATAAGACCTCGGAGGAACTCATTCTCTATCTGAACAAATACAACATCCACGAGGAAGACATTATTTCAGATTTTGAGAACCAGTCGAACGGACAGTACAACTATTACGATATTTTGGGAATCGCTTTCGATGCAGGTTCTGACGAGATTAAGGAGGCTTTCCGAAAACTCGCCATCGAATATCATCCGGACAAAAATATGAACAACCCGAATTACGACAGCGAAAAATTCTACAAGGTTTACGAAGCTTATGAAACCTTGAACGATGAAGATAAGAGAAAAATCTACAATGAGACGCAACTCATCCTCATCAAGTCCAACGAGATTATCAGGCAGCCGAAAACGGCGGAAGAATGGAACGAGTCCTTCCGAAAAACCATCATCAAGAAAATTAAGGAGCTCGAAGAAAAATTGGAGGCAAAAGAACTTTCCTTCAACGGATTCTATGACTACTGCGATAAATTTCTGCCCCTTTACCTGAACAATAAGAAACACCACATCACCGAAAAGGAATTTAATCTAAGGACATTCTTGTTCGTGCTGAAGGATTTCTACAAAGGCGGAAGATATGGAACGACACTCAACGAAAGTGCAGACAACACGCTCTTTGACGAACCATTCATCGTCTTTGAAATCGACAATGTGAAAGACAACCCGAAACTGTTTCCGATCGTGACACTCATTATCATGGATACCTTCATCCAGAAAATGCGTCTCCGAAAAGACCGAAGAAAGGCGCTCATCATCGAGGAAGCATGGAAGGCGATTGCCAGCAAACTGATGGGCGGATATATTCTCTATCTCTACAAGACGGTTCGGAAATTTTGGGGAGAAGCAGTGGTTGTTACCCAGGAATTGGACGACATCATCGGAAATGCCGTCGTAAAAGACAGTATTATTAATAACTCGGACACCTTCATATTGCTGGATCAGACCAAGTTCAAGGACAACTTCGACAAGATTGCATCACTGCTTTCATTGAACAAGGTGGAACAAAACAAGATTTTCACCATCAATAATTTGAACAACAAATTTGGAAGAAGCCGTTTCAAGGAATTTTATCTGAAGCGGGGTTCCAAAGGAGAAGTGCACGGCAATGAGGTTTCCTTGGAGCAGTATTTAACCTACACCACGGAAAAACCAGAAAAATCCGCAGTCGAATACTATGTCCAACAATACGGAAACTACGACGAGGCTTTGCAAAAAATTGTAGGCGATTTGAAAAATTTCGGAGACAGCCTTGAAAACTTGGTATCGCTCGTCAACCTTTATCAAAAGCCATTGGACAAAAAGGTGGTTTCCTATTACAGGATGATGAAGAAGACGCACAAAGGGCAAAATATCTTCAAAATCATCTCGCAGGAATTGGAAAACCGAAATATCCATTTTTCAGAATTAATCAACCAAAAACACGAGGAATATGAAAAAGTATAAGCCCCAAAATCCCCAAAGGGGACTTTCAATAAATTCCCTCTCTTGGAGGGTTTGGAGGAGGCTTTTCCTGTTGATTCTCCCCCTTTGGGGGACATGGGGCTTCTCCCAAAACACCTACATCGACCCGACGGTAACGGCGGCGATGATCCTCTATTCAGAAAACTTGAAAGCCAAGCAGAACGATGTGATTGATGAAACCTCCAAACTGAAGGATGCCCAAGCGTGGGTGGGAACCCAGATGGTGGTTGCCAACGATATTCAGAATAAGATTCTGAAAGGTCTGAAGGAAGTTTCGGGAACCTTGCAGAACGGAATCCAGGTGAAGGAGATTTATTCGGAACTCAACAAATGCTACAATTATTCATCGCAGGTAGTTCAGTTGGCATCGGCACATCCACAATATGCCATTTTCGGGGTAAAGGCTTCACAGAAAACCTATGAACAGAGTATAAAAATAGTGACTGATGTCTCCGACATCCTCGCCTCGGGAGAGCTGAACCTTGCCACTGCGGGAGACCGATACAAGATATTGCACAACATTTCCGAGAATGTCAAAAACCTAAAGCTTTGGCTTCTGGCAATCAAGTTAAGACTGGAAAAAGCCAATCGTTTGGGATTCTGGAACTCCATCAATCCATTTGCAGGATACATCAATACCGACAAGGGAATTGTAGAAAATATTATGAACCGATACAAAAGAAATTTCTAGCCCCTGTCCCCAAAGGGGAACAATGTAAAAAAATAAGATGAAAATGAAACATCCCATAATTAACGCTTTAAAAAGCCCCCTTCGGGGGTTTGGGGGCTTGCTGATTTATTTTGTGCTCACTTCATCCAGTGGCGGCTCCACGCCGTCTTGGCAGCAGGAAAACGTATCCTTTCCGATGATGAACCTAGAAATCAAGGCGACGATGGATGAAAACGAGAGGCAGAAGGAGATGCGGAAAAACCAAATTGCCAATGCCACGGTGGAAACTGCCAACAAAACCCAGTGGAACAATTTCAAGGACAAGGTGACCAAAATTCAGGACAGACTTCGAATCGTATCGTTCGCCATTCAAGCGATTCCCACAGGAATTGCGATGAGCAGGGAGATTACGAAAATCACCCAAAACCAGCAAGCCATTATCCATGAAATCAGTACCGCACCTTATTCCATCATCGCGGTTCTGCCTTCACAGGTTCAGTTTGTGGATGATCTGCAAATGGTGACGAGGCTGATTGTCGGGATTGTGGTTTCCTATGGGGCAATGAACCAGATGGAAAAGTCGGAGCGCAAGATTTTATTGGATTATGCCTTGGGAGAAGTCAAGACGCTGAGCAGAAATTCTACCCATATGCTTTTAAAGATTCGGGACATCAAGGCAAAAGTCTTACGAAACAAAAGAGCCTTTCAATACTATGTGAATCGGGACAAACAGGTGGTCGAGAACATTATGAAAAACATCAAATCCTTTTAAAAATGAGAAAACTATTTATCGGAGGAATCTTGTTTTTTTCTGTTGGTTTTGTAAGCGGACAGCAGATTGTTATCAACGACAAACTCTTGGTGCAGATGACCACCAACCACGGCGTAAGGCTGGGAAGCGAGCAGGCATTTCTAAACTCTTATGAAAAACAGAAGGAACTGTACGACGACATTAAAAACAAGACTGCACAGGTCATCGCCATTCAGGAATACATCTACCAACAACTAAAAAATGTCAACTCGGCACTCACGCAGAGCAAAAAGTTAATCTATCTGTACCAATATCTGGGAAAGGTAGCGAACAACTCCAACAAAATGCTGGACTTGTCGGCGCAACATCCAGAATATGCCGTCTTGGTTTCCAAATACTATGTCGAAATCGGCAAACAGACCTTAAAACTCAAGCAGGAAGTCACGCAGGATATTTTGAACGAGAACAAGGATTTCCTGATGGATCCGATGGACAGGGAGATGCTTATTGAAAAGGTGTTTACCCGAGTTCGGAACATCAATGGAAACATCCTCTACATCATATTGCGGTTAGAAAACGCCAAGAAGATTCCGTACCTGTACCAGGTTCCAGTGCTAAGAAACTACCTCAATATCGACAGGGCGATTGTCGGAGACATTATCCAGAAATACAAATACATATTCAATTAAAAAGATGAAAAAATTAGTTAAAAAATTTGCCCTCGTTCCGCTTTTGCTGACAGCAGTCGGCGTATTCGGGCAGTTTACCGTAAAGCGTTTGAACGACCCCTCCATCGTAGCCCAGCACAAAAGGATGGTGTTCCAGAGTTGGGGCGATTGGCGTCCCTATCCAAAATACCTTTTGGGGATTCAGACCAACTTCGCGTATGCCACCGTTTGGGGAATGTGGGCTCCCAGCAGAAACAGGGATTATAAGGATGGAGAAGATATCCGACCGCTAAAACCGACGGGACTTCAAAACCAGCGTTTTGCCCAAGTGAAATTTCAAGAGGAAGAGGCAAAAAAGATAAAGGCGGCATCCGACACCATCTATAAAAGAAGCGTCCAAGACTTTGCCCATTGGACTTCGGCGACGGTCGATGCAGACCCGCTCTGGTTGCTCTACTACAAAAGGATGCTCAGACCCATTACCGAATTTCCAGACAATCCTCAAAACTTTATCGAATGGAGGCTGAAGAACCAGCAAACCTACGAAACGCTCAATACCACGGGAACTTTAAAAAGACTTCAGGAGGAATTGGACTTAATCAAGGAAAAATATTCAATGTCGAGGTCGATGGATATGCCGAGAGGAAAACGCTTTTTGATGTACCATGACACCCTTATCAAATGGAGAAGGTTCGTGCAGGAATTAAGGAAACACAACGATAAGACGACACTTCTTTTGGACTATAAAAATATTCTGAAAAACCATTCGCCTTATGCATTGCCACAGGCTTGGACTCCCGCTTCCGACAAGCAGATCATCCACAACACGATGCAGCAGTACAAACATAAATTTTAGTGATGAAAAGAAATACTACACCCTTATTTTGCCTCTTGGCAATATTGCTGCCGATAATCGGCTTTGCCCAAACCGACGGCGACTACAGCAACCTGCTCCAATTTCTAAAGGGCGACGGCGCATTTGAGAAATGGTTTATGGAGGTCTTTACCAAACTGGACAACAGCGTTCAAGACGGTGCTGTCGGATCCGCTTTGGTTGGAAGGGCGATCGGAGGACTGGGAGCGTTGATGTATCTCGGATACATGGGTTGGCAAATGGCGGCGGGCGACCGGGAATGGGAAATCACCCCGATGCTCAAACCAATCCTCATTGGATTTACCCTGGTGTATTGGAGTGGTTTTGTCAATCTGATTCAGGCACCCTTTGAAGCCATTGCAGAACCGGGAATCGCCATTTTCAGCGACATTGAGTCCGAAGTGAATGATTTGAGGATTCAACGATTCAAGAAACAGCAGCAGCTACTCGATGCCGTCATCAAACTGAAAGCCGACGAGGATGCGAAGCAGGACGTCATCAACAACACCGGCAAAGATGCCGACGACTCTTGGTTCGACATCAGCGAGGGACTGGACAAACTCATCCAACCCATCAAGGAATGGCAGTTACGGATGGAGTTCCAGCTCCAAAAACTGGTTGCAGAAATTATCGAGTTCGTTTGCCTTTCCATCCTTCGAATCTGTGTCTACCTTATTTTCTTCATCCAAAAAATTTGGGCCTACATCCTCATTATTTTGGGGCCTATTGCGGTAGGTATGGCGCTCGTTCCAGGATTTGAAAACTCGCTGTACAGCTGGGTTTCCAAGTTCATCAACATCAACCTATACACCTTTGTAGCCTATACCATCATCAATATTGGTCAGCAACTGATCGCTTCGGGTTATGAAATGGAGATTGAGCGGTATGACACGCTTTTAACCAATGGAACCATCACCAATTTAGATGCCTTGATGGTTTATGTGAGCAATTCGGGAATGATCTACAACCAGCTCTTTACCTGTGTCGCCTATATCGTGACGGGAATCGGGGTATTGATGACGCCCACCATTGCCGACACCATTGTTACAGCGGGAGGTGCAGGTGCGATGACCAAGATGAAGAGTGCTGCTGGAAGAATGGCGAGTGCCGCTAAAACAACGGTATTGGCAGCCAAAACCGGTGGAGCTTCCGTAGCGGGAGCAGCAGCAAAATCGGCTGCATCAGGTTCCGCATCGGGAATGGTCAACAGTGCGATGAATAACAACAAAAAATAAATAAGATGCTGATCAAAAATATCGAACAAAGAATAAAAATCAACAAGGTAGTTTCGCTGGGAACAATAGCATTTGCCGTAATTATCGTATTGGCGGGCTTCTTCTTTGCCTATCGGATGATTCAGGATTCAAGAAAATCCATCTACATTTTGGACAACGGGGTTCCGGTACTGGCAAAGCAGACCGATGTCTTGTTAAACAGACCCGTAGAATACAAAGCCCAAATTGAACTGTTCCACCGACTATTTTTCACCTTGGCTCCCGATGATGCCTACATCAAGGAGAATATTCAAAAATCACTGTACCTCATTGACGACAGCGGAAAAAAAGAATACACCAATCTCAAGGAAAAAGGCTTCTACAACCAGATTGTGGCCTCCAGTTCCATGGTCAGTATTCATACGGATTCCATCTCGCTCAATATGGAGCAACAGAAATTCTCCTTTTTCGGAAAGCAGATGATTACCAGAAAGTCTGCCGTGATTACAAGAAAATTGATTACCGAAGGATACTTTGAGGACATCATCCGAAGTCCAAACAATCCGCACGGTGTGATGCTTAAAAATTGGAGGATTATCGACAACGAGGAAATCTCCAACCAAACCAAAAATTCCTATTAAAGATGAAAAATTTTCTAAAACAAACCGCAAAAAAGGGATTGGAATGGGCGGCAAAAAATCCGAAGAAGTTTTTCACCCATTCGATGGTTTTTCTCTCCGTGTCTTTTATCGGATCGCTGATACAGGGAATTTTCTTTCCGAGCCAGTCGACATTTAAAATCAAGCCCCCAAACCTCTATTCCAAAAGCAACACGACCCAGCAAATTAATAAAAACCAAGAGAAAGAAATGGAGAAAATAGTTAATGAACTCAAAATTTTAAAAATGAAAAGGGACCGAAAAGAATTCCAAAAAGAAGACAGCCTGAGAATAGAATATTTGTACAACCAATACCAAGAACTGCAACATGGACATTAAGAAAATCAACTTTAAGGAAAAAAAATATGTGATGCCCCTTCTGGCATTGCCGTTCCTGCTGCTCTTTGTGTATGTAGGTGCCCAATTTACCAAAGAGGACACCTCTAAAAAGGACAAGCCGAAAGAACTTTCCCTGTCTCTGGGAGAAACACGGGACTCCATCATGACGAAGAACGATGCCTACGACGCCTTTTTCAAGAAGGACGACAACAGGACGATGCTCGGAGGATTGGACAAGGAAGAGGACAGTCTGCTCAGTTATGAAGACCAGTTGTCTTTGGACCAGAAAAGAAAGATCGATTCACTGAAGGCGGTCTCCAGCAGACAAAATCAGCAGGCGTCAAAAGGAGGCAACTCTTCCTATTACAATCCAAAACAGCAAAATGAGGACAAGGATTTCAAGAGGTCTTCTGAAATCATCCGAATGCTGAACGACAAGTCCAATGGGAAACAGGAAAATGAGCAACTTTCAGAAAATCAAAAATCTAGTAATCAAAATGCACAGCAAGACCCCGTAAAATATCTGAAACAGCAGATGCTCGTCATGGATTCCCTAGAAAAAGCGAGGGATCCCGAATACCAAGCCAAACTCTTGGCGGAACAGAAACTCAAGGCAAACAAGGAAAAGATGGACGAGTTCCTCAATTCCACCTTCAATGTCGGCAAGTCGGGAATCAACAGCGAGTTCAATGCCTTCTACAGGGAAAATGAGAACAGTTTTATCAAAGCCGTCATTGATGAAAACAACAAGGGATTTCTGGGAAGCAGAATCCGGTTCCGATTATTGGAAGACATCTTCGTCGGCAACAGAAAAATTGAGAAAGGCTCCATCCTTTACGGGCAAATCTCGGGATTTTCCATGCAGCGGGTTGACCTCAAGATTGTCTCGGTATTTACCAAGGGAGAAATTCTTCCCGTCAACCTTTCCATCTATGATATCGACGGTTTGAAGGGACTTTATGTTCCGGAAAGCGTCTTCAGGGACATGATTCGGGAAATGGGGAGCAACTCCGTACAGGGAACACAGATGGATATGGGCGGACAGGGATTTTTCACGAGCATCGGCTCAAAATTGTTCACTTCCACCTCCAAATCCATAGCCAACCTCATTAAAACCAACAAAGCCAAACTGAAATACAACTCCTATGTATTTCTCATCGACGAAAAACAGCTTAAAGACTCACAAAACCAACAAAAGAAATAAAAATGAAAACAGCAATCAATATCCTATTATTCCTTATATCCAACCTTTTTATTGCCCAAACCGCAACCAAGGAACAAGTCATTTCGGAATTGCCCGAACTAGTGATTACGGAGGGCGTCAACCTGCACATCATCTCACCGGAACCCATCCAATATGTGGATTTGTCCACCCAAAAACTCACGGGTGATCTACCGAACATCAATATCGCGAGAATCAAGATCACGGATGCTCCTACCAACGTCGACCCAAAGGAAAAGGCAAAAACCACCTCTTTATTGAATGGCGACAAAATAGGAATAATAACCGTTGTAGGTCAGTCTTTTATTGCCCAATATAAGGCTATTTACAGAAATTCGGAAAATAAAAACACCGTGACCAACATCCATATCCAGCCAGAAGAGATGCAGCCGATTGAACTGGACAAAACCCGTTTTTCCAACTTGGAGCTGACCAAGTTTGCGATGGACATCATCCAGAAGAAGACGGAAGAAAATCCAATCAGGGAGCAAAAAGACCTTAAACTCAGTATGCAGCTCAACAATGTGTACGTTATCAGCGACTACATCTTTCTCGATATGACCTTCAAAAACAGCTCGAACCTGAGTTACGATATCGAAGACCTAAAATTTTCCATCGAGGACAAAAAAATCTACAAGGCGACCAACAATCAAAGCATCGAGATGACACCGATTTTTAGACTTTACGCCCCGAAACATTTCAGGAAAAATTTCAGAAACATCTATGTCTTCAAAAAATTCACTTTTCCGAACAGCAAGGTGATGATGATCCGCCTGATTGAGGAACAACTCTCGGGAAGAACCATCGAGATGAAGGTGAATTATTCAGATATTTTAAAAGCAGATACATTTTAGTTATGAACCCATTACCAACAGAATTAATTATTGTCCTTCTCCTGGCGTTCATCGCTTTCATCGCTTCTTGCATATCCATATTTTTTTTATTCCGTCTCAGAAAAGCAAAGAAGGAAATAGAAAAGGAAATTATAAAAATGGCTTATCTGAAAGCGTGGTATAAGGAGATTGCAGTGAAGATTTATGGTAAAGACCGTATTGAGGAAAAAGAGAAAGAGTTTTTAAAAAACTACAATTTATAGGAAGTAATGCAGGAACAACAACACCAAATTAAGATTTACGGATTCCTTCAGAAGGCGGTTTATGCGGTCGTGGCATTGGATTGTGCGTCGCTTTTCTACCTCGATGCAGATATTCCTATAGTTTCAAATCTATTGAAAAATTTCTCGAAGATGAGTTTCTTTTACCCACCCATCAACGCAAAGTTTGCGACCCTGATTCTGATTGGATTGGTTGCTGTCGGGACAAAGGCGAAGAAGAAAAAGGATTTGAACATCGCCACGGAAATCGTAATCCCCATGATATTGGGCTTGTTGATGATTTTTTCTTCACTCGTTTGGCAAAACGAGGCAGGAAACTCCAAACTCCCTAAAATTTTTCCTGCACTGAATCTTTATCAGGTCATCTATGCCGTATTGTCTTTTTTGGGTGCAGTAATCCTTCAAATGGGAGCAGACGCCATCTCAAAACTCATGCAACAAAAAATGGGAAAAGACCGATGGAATGTAGAGGAAGAAAGTTTTGCCCAAAATCAGGAACTGGTAGAAACGGACACCTCGATCAATATCCCATATCTCTTCAGATACAGTAAAAAAATCAACAAGGGATGGGTCAATATCAATCCATTTCGTGGGACGATGGTGATTGGAACGCCTGGAAGTGGAAAGTCTTTCGGAATCATCAATCCCGCAATCAGGCAAATGATAGCGAAAGGCTTCTGCCTGTGTATTTACGATTTCAAGTTTCCCGATTTGGCGCAGATTGCCTACTACCATTATCTGTTGAAGAAAAGCAAAGATTCAGGGTATGAATACGATTTTCATGTCATCAATCTGAACGAGGTAGAAAAATCCAAAAGGGTAAATCCATTGAAAAAAGAATACATCCAAACCTTGGCGGAAGCACAGGAAATGGCGGAGTCAATGGTATCGTCGCTCCAAAAAGGAGGTTCAAGTTCGGGAGGCGGCTCCGATGCTTTTTTCACCCAATCTGCCATCAACTTTCTTTCGTCGAGTATCTACTTTTTTGCCACCTACGAGGACGGAAAATATTCGGATTTACCACATATCCTGTCCTTTATGAACCGAAGTTACAAGGAGATTTTTGACACACTTTTTACCAACGAGGAAATATTCTCACTGCTTTCTCCCTTTAAGACGGCGTATGAAAACAAGGCATTTGACCAGTTGGAGGGACAGGTCGGAACCTTGAAGATATTTCTCTCACGATTGGCGACCAAGGAAAGTTTCTGGGTGTTTTCGGGCGACGAAGTGGAACTAAAAATTACGAACAGGGAGAATCCTTCCATCCTGATTTTGGCATCCGATCCAGGAACGCAGGACATCAATTCCGCCCTTTATTCATCGGTTTTAAACAGGACTTTACGACTCATCAACTCCAAACACAATTTGCCGGGAGGAATTATTGCTGACGAGTTTCCCACCATCTACATACATAAAATCGACAACGTGGTGGCGACCGCAAGGAGCAACAAAGTGGCGGTCTTATTGGGACTTCAGGAAATCCCACAACTCCGACAGTTTTACAAAAAAGAAGTTGCCGACACCATTTCCGCCATTGTTGGAAATATCCTTTCAGGTTCCGCAAGGGACAAAAATACTCTGGAATGGCTGGAGAAACTGTTCGGAAAAATCAAGCAAAAATCCTATTCCCAATCCATCTCCCAACAAGGAACGACGACCAGCATCAACGAGAAAATGGACTTTATGATTCCTGCAGGAAAAATTGCGACGCTCAAAACTGGCGAAATGGTCGGAATGATTGCTCAGGGCGAGGAAAACGACACCGAGGAATACAAAACTTCGGCGATGAACGGCAAAATCAATTTGGATATGAAGGCCATCAAACAGGAAGAACACAACTATGTGAAAATGCCTTCCTATTACTCATTTGTCGACAAAATGGGAAACAATAGGAAAAACGATGTCCTGATGACCAACTTCAGAAAAATCAATAAGGAGGTTGAATTAATCGTAAATGAATTTACTAAAAATGAAAAATAGAACGACAATAATAACATTAACAATTCTCCTTTTAACAGGCGGTTATTCCATGGCTCAATTCAATACGCTGATGCCGACAAAACCACACAAAACGGAAGACTTTAAAATTATGGAAACCCCAAAAGAGGAGAATTCCAACCAAAAAAAGGAGAAAAAATCGTGGAAAGAAATCTTCAACATCACCCCAAAATCGGAACTGAAAAACGAAACCGAAAGTTCAATGAAGATGTTAACGAGTCAAATCGACTCTCTAAAGACGATGCTTAAAAACTACCATAATGGAAACAATCAAAGTAACGTGGACTACAAAAAGATGAAAGATTCACTATTTGAACTGATGCAAAATTTTCAACCCGAAAAAAAGCAGGAAAAGGATTTTGAAACCACCTTTGAAGGTTTACGGAAAAATATCTCAATGCCTTTGCGCAATAGAATTAGCGTGACTTCGCCTTACGGAACAAGGATGCATCCAATTTTCGGCACTGCAAAAATGCACAACGGAATTGACCTCAAAGCCAACTACGAAGATGTTCACGCCGTGCTTGATGGAATCATTACCGAAGCAGGTTGGGATTCCAAAGGCGGTGGAAACTACATCAAAATCAAACATTTCAACCGATTTGAAACCTCCTATCTCCACCTCTCCGAAATCTACTACAAAGTCGGAGAAAAAGTCAGGGCGGGCTTCATCATCGGGAAAAGTGGAAACACAGGGAACTCTACCGGACCGCACCTGCATTTTGCAGTAAAGGAGTTTGGACAAAGCATCAATCCCTACCATTTCTTAAACGACCTAAACAAAGCAAACAATTTAATAGCAACCTACTATGCAAACTGAAAACCTACCTACCGAAGAACTTAAAAAGTTCGGAATCATCAATGAAGATTTGTCATTTTCAAAAAAACTGAAAGCGGACGACATCCAAAAATTTCTGCAGGGCTACACGATTGTCGCAGACAACGACAAAAACAGGGCAACTTTCCAACTCACGGAAAACAACACCCGACTGAAAGTCATCTTTCTGGAGCGGGATAAAAGCATCTCCGAAATCCTCAGAAACAGCAAGGATGGAATTGAGTATTCCACTATTCAAGACCTTTCAAACAAAAATGAGAAGAAACTTTCGCTTGAAAAAAAGGCATTCATCTACGACAAGGAAAACAACATCGTCGCCGAGTTCGACCTCATTAAAAATGCCACCGAACTCACCGCAATCATTGCCGACAAGAAGGATGTCGCGGAAATGAACCGCTACAAAAACGAACTTCAGAAACTGAAAAATTTCCTGATGGATAAAATCGACCAATATCCCGAAATCGCCAAGGAAATTTCCAACGACTTGAACATCGTTTCCAGAGAAATCAACACCGTAAACAGCATCTCACCCGATGAGAAGCAGATTTCAAAAGGTGGCAATTCCGAAATTGACCTGAACGTCAATGACAGGGATAGGTACGAAGACGCGAACAGAAACCGGGAAGAGCAGGAAGAAGAAATCGAACAGGAAATCGAACAGGAACAGGAAAAACGCCGTGGATTCCGCAGATAAATTTTTGAAAAGATGGAAACAGAAACGATCAATTACCAGAGCAAATATGGACCGAACACGAATTTCCAATTTCCGACGGACGAGGATACGCAATATCTCAAAACGTCGGCGGGCGAAATATTACCGTACAAACTCTTCAGTGGGAGAAATGATGCTGACCCAAATTCCGCCATCCTACGGGAAAAGGACAATCAAGGTTACGCCAATGACTTTGCGCTCGTAGAGCGGCAGTTTTCGGAAAACAAAAGTCTTTCATTCATGGCGGGAACCAAAATTTCTGATGTGAACGATGTGGCTTGGCTTTTCCGTGCGCTTGAAGACGAGGCGGTGGAACACACCTTTGCACTCTACAAATTCAAGGACGACAGTTATCTCGTTCAACATCTTTCGACAGGCGGAATTACTTCCACCGTTGTGGATTTACGGTTGTTGACGGGAAACGTCTTCAAAATGCAGCCCGAAAGCATCACGCTCGTCCACAACCATCCGAGCGGACAACTGATTTCGAGCAAACATGACCGACTCATGTTGCAAAGACTGCACGAAATTTTCGACCATACAGGAATAAAGGTGGAAGACGGCATCGTCATCAATCTGCGTTCGGGGAAATATTTGGTATTCAACGGAGATTTGGGAAGCGACCGTGTTCTGGAACTTTCCGAGCAAAATCAACAGCAGGGAAAAGTCAGCACCTTTTCCTTTAACAAGCAGATTTTTGCCGCCAATTATCAGCCGTTCAAAATCAACAGTCCCGAAGATTCCGCCGCCTACATTTCAAGCCAAAAGTTTGGACTGTCCGACAAGACGGAAGCCATCATCCTGAACAATGCGAACGACATCGTTGGGAAATTCATTCTTCCGCAGCATCGACAGTTCGAGAAACTGACCGAACTGATGACGATTCACGCCGGAACGGGTGTCATCCTTTATGGAAACAATGTAAACGAGCAGATGTACAAGGAATACCGCGACAAACTCGAACTGATGGGGTTCACGGCTTTGGATGCGATTTTATTGGAAAGCGGAAACTACCACTCCCTTTACGAAAAGACCAAAATCAACGTCTATGACCACCTTTTGGACAAATTCAGCAAGAACCATCTGAATGCGGAACCCATTGTCGGCGTATCGGAAAACAACCTAAATAATAGTTACTCTAAAAATTTTAGAAATATGGAAGAACCACCACAAAAGGATTACGTCAAACTGTTTATTGACGATTCCGAAGGTCATACCAAGCACGAATTTGAAATCTCCTTGACGGAAGACGACAAAGTGAACTACAGCCAGATTGCCTCAAAAATCCAGCTGTATCGAAAGCCGGAAGACCATGTTTTGCTATTCGTTGGCGGAGAACTGCTTACCTACGAGGGAAATGAGGAAACAGAAAAAATCATCGATTCCCTTAAAAGTCTTTTTCTTCCCGATGAGAAAAAACGGAGCAATTTATTCAGCCAAAGTAATTTTCATTCGAGATTTAAAGAAGAAATGGATGCCACAAGGTCAGGATTTTCGATAGACGACATCATTGGAGAGCCTTCTATAAAAGATTACGCCAAAATGAACGGAGATGACTTAACACAACACCTCAATAAAAACAAAGAATATTTTAACAATCAAACCCCAAACATTATGGAAACACAAAAAGAATTCAACCAGGTAGATTATCTAAAAAATCAGCTTAAATACCTCGGTTTCGGCGAAGACGAAAAACTTCACAAAGAATTGGAAAAAGGCATCAAGTCCAAAAACCAGCAATTCGAAATCAAAACTTCCTCGGACAAGGCACTGCCCGGAAACAAGGTTGATTTTGCCTTGAAATTCAACAAGACGGAAACGGGTGGTGTTTTCCTCAACTCTTACGACGCCAAATTGAAGAACGAGAAAGGCGAAGAAATCACCCACAATTTTTCGGTAAACAGAGAAAATACCTTTACCGCAAAAGAAGCCGTAAATCTTTTGGAGGGACGGAGCGTGAAAATCGAGTTCCACAACCCCAAAAGCGACCAGTCGGAAACCGCCTTCGTGCAGTTCAACTTTGAGGAGCCAAAGACGGAGAAAGGAAACTATATGTTCCAGAATTTCTACAAAAACTACGGTGTCGATACCGACAAAATCGTGGAAAAAGCCAACCTCGTTTTCGAAAAGCCGGAATACAGGGATAACACCATCAAGTCACTTGAAAAAGGAAATGTGGTGAAAGTGAAATTTGAAATGGACGACAAGGTGGTGGAAGGAAAAGCAGTGCTCAATCCGCAATACAAGAACCTGAACCTTTACGACAACGACATGAACCGCATCAACACCAACAAACCTTTGCAGGGAATGGAAAATGAAGAAAAACAGGAGAAAGCCCATGTGAAGGAACAGAGCATCAAACGATAATAAATAATACCTGACTATTATCCGAAGGCGGTAAGTCAAATTTTGATTTGCCGCTTTTTTTAAAATGTAATCATTATGAACATCAAATCCATATTTTTAGTTTTCGTTTCAGTATTTATCCTAAATTCCTGCCACAAGGAAATCAAATCCGAAAAAGGCGGAATCGACCTCATTACCAATGTCTATTTTGATGCCTCCAGAGGATTGGACAAGATGCAGAGTTTCCACATCTCGAAAATGAGTTATTCGGAAAACCAAATTATCGAACTGGTTCCAAACCACACCTTTCCCGAAATGAATCAAAATGCCTATCTCGTGAGAGATTCTTTCTGCTATCCATTGGATGCTGAAAACGGCAACATCATACTTTCCGATATTCTTGAAAAACAAAAACCCGCATTGGTTTGGAACAAGAAGGACGGCGCCATATTCTCAAAAGAAATGATTCCGAACTATAATAACAGGCGGAAACTCTCCGACACGGTGTTATTCAAGAAAAAATACAGACGCTTCGAAATCAATTCGCCTTGGAACTATACCCGTTTCTACATCTATCCGACAGACACGATTCTGCCGTATTCCCTCTACAGACACGCCGAAAAGGATTATGGCGGAAGATTGGAGCGCATCGATTCCTACAATAAAAAGACCGACATCTTTGTAAGCCTGCAACTGCTTCCAAGAAAAAACTGGGACGACACGGCGAAAGACATTTTTGAGTTCAACCACTTCGTAAAAAACAGAAAAAGTGAGTGAGACATCCTATTTAAATCATTCTAGTTCAGAAATTTCCATTATTGAGGGAACTAAAAACGAACTGATTGTCTTTAACAGCGATAACGACAAAGATTCGTTTTTGGAACTTTTGAAACTAAACAATCAAAACAACGGCAGAACCCTTGTAACACTCAATTATAATGAAAATACTGGAAGCTTTGTCGAACGGTTTAAAAACTACGACGGAAAGATATTTCTGTGTCTAACCGGTGATGATGACGGAAATAGGTCTACACAAAAAATCCTCAATGAATTTCAAAATAAAAATATCAAGGACATCCGCCTGCTGTATGGAATTTCTGAAAATGGGAACCAAAACCTGGAAGAATATTTAAAAAATAAACTCCAAGTTCAAGAGAAAAATACTACTTTAGTTGAACAAAAAACGATAAGAAATGAAGACGATGGAACTCAATCCGAAGGAATTTCCGACACTCAGCACTTGGGAGCCGAACTTTCTCAACGAAATTCTGGAGAATCTAACCAAACAAGCAAACCCAAGCAAAACGGAAATCACTTTGGAGGACAAGCTGTGGACGGCAACCATACTGGAAATGGACTTGAAGACACAATCTGGAAGCATCTGGTCGGAAAACCAGAGCGAGGACCCGTTGACGGAACACAACCGCAAAATGCTGCAAAAAATGAGGGAGCAGAACATTCCTTGGGCGGAATCGTATCCGGGAGAAATGTATCCAATAGAATAGCAGAAATAGTAAAAACATCTACTCAAAACAATGAGGCATTAGGGGTTCTTATTTCAAAATATAAAGGTCAAAAACTGACCAATGAACAAGTTGCGGAAGTTGTTTCCGCAGCTTGTTTTGTTTCCAGCGATAAGCAAGTTAAACTCAAGGAAAGTCTTAACATTACCGAGGATTTAAAAGAGATCTGTCATCAATTCAAAAGTGGCGGAACAGCTAAAGAAGGCAGGGGTATTTTGGATGAATACTACACCGATTCAAGGATTGTAGATGCCGTCAGAAATTTAATCAAAGACCAGTTTAAGAACAGGCAGGAAATTTCGGTATTGGAACCCAGCGTTGGAACGGGAAATTTTCTGTATGCAGTGAAAGAATTGGGAATCAAGTCCAATATCACTGCCTTTGAAATCAACGAAACCACCGCAAAGATTGCGAAAATCCTTCATCCCGAAGCCCACATCCATCTCCGCTCCTTTGAAACCGAGTTTATCGAAGAGAAAGGCAACAAGAAGGAATTTGCCGAAAAATACGATTTGGTTATCGGTAATCCACCCTACGGCGACCATCGCGGATTATACAAAGGTTTGGGAGAAGAACCCAAAATCTCCAAATACGAGGACTATTTTGTCAAAAGGTCTTTAGATTCTCTTAAACCCAATGGAGTTTTGGCAATGGTGCTTCCTTCGGGTTGGTTGAACCGACAAGCCCAACTAAAAAATGCAGATATTTTGGAAGGTTTTCGTCTGCCGAATGGTGCTTTTGCCGGAACTCAGGTAGGAACGGACATTATTATTCTGCAAAAAAATTCCCAGAAAATTTCTACAGATATTTCCAATTATTTTGAAAAACATCCCGACAGGATTTTAGGGGAAACCCGAGAGAAAACCAACCGTTTTGGGAGGTTGGAAAACTATGTCTATGGAAATTTAGAGGACGCCTTATCTAGGATTGAGCAACTCAAAAATAAAAAGCAGACCGAAAGAATTGGAAACCTCTTTGAAGATTTGTTTTTGGAGGTTGATCAACCTAAAGGAGAATCAAAAAGCAAAACTTTAGAAAACACCATTCCCGCTAAAACAGAAGAAATTGACCTTGCAGAAACGAAAGATAAAATTGAGCAAGTTCTTTCCAGACTTAATGAAGTAAAATTCAAATCTCCCGCAATTGAAAAGGAGATTGAGAAGTATTTCAAACTCCAAACCCAAATTTTTGATAATCCCCCAAATTTTTCGAAAGACCAAATTGATGAAATTCATCGTAAAGCGGATAAAATTATCCAGTCCCACAAAGAGAAAAATGCGGAATATCGAATTCAGACCAAACCGGAAATCAAGAAAGGGGTTTTAAAATACCAATTTTTCAAAGCCGATGAAATTGTGAATGCCTCGCTTCAGAACAGTACCGATATTACTAAAGAACAGATTGAGGCATTTCGGGACACTTCCTACGACGGCACATTAAACAATCACGGTAAGCACTACCAATTTGCCAACTATATGGACGGAAATTGGGTTCACGATTTTTATTACGCCGAAGGGAATATCTACGCCAAATTAGAACAACTGGAAATAGACTTTAAGGACAGGTTCTCGGTTGGCGGAACAGAAAATCAATATGAGAAACAAAAGGATTTACTCCTCAATGTTCTTCCAAAACCAAAAACTTTAGACGAAATCTCAATCAGTCCGAATCATGAATTTGTCCACCAGTTTGATTTGGGATCCATAGAAAAGGAACGCTGGAATCAAAACACAAGACAGACGGAAACTGTAACGGTTCCCTATAATCTTGCAGAAAAATTCAAGGATTTTGTCGGAACGCTTTCCAGTGAGGCATTTGCAGGTTCTTCATCTTGGGAAGTAAGAAGTTTTGTAGACAACGAAAACGTTACCGGAAGCGACAAGGAACGGAATGCCTTGGTTCGCGAAAGACGAAAAGTCGCCGCCAACGACTTGTTTCAAAAATTTTTGAGGGAAGAATTGTCGGACGCTTTAAGGAAGCGTTTTGTCAATGATTTTAACCGAAACTACAACAATATCTATGTTCCGGACTATTCAAAGTTTCCTTTGTTTTCAAAAATCCATTTGAATTTTAAAGGTCGAGAACTTAGATTAACTGAAGTTCAGAAAGCCGGAATCGGAAGGCAGACCACGAAAGGTGTCGGATTACTTGCACATGAAGTGGGATTTGGAAAAACATTGTCTGGAATCCTGTCAATGCACGAAGCGATGGAAAGAGCAAATGCGAAAAGACCGCTGATTGTCGTTCCCAATGACAGCATTCTGAAACAGTGGGTGGAAACCATTTTTGAAACCATTCCCGAAGCCAAAGTGAATGTCTTGGGAAATCTCGGAAAAGACTTCGACCTCTCAAAATTCGACAACAAGGATGGGGAAATCACCATCGTCACTTACGAGGGTTTTAACAATATCGGTTTTTCTGAAAATATTACCCAAAATCTGGCTTCCAAGTTCTCCTATATTTCAGAAAATGAATTAAGAAGTGTAAACACCATCAGCGAAAGGGATTTTCAGAAAGAACTGGAAAAAGAAAAAGAACTGGTGGGTAAAATGAAGCGTGGCAAGATTTACGATTGGGAAGACTTTGGTTTTGACCATCTGACTTATGACGAAGTCCACAACGCGAACCATATCGTAGGAAAAGTAAGAATAAAAGACCGCCGATTTGCTTCAGACTTTAGAAATCAAAACCAGCAGACTTCAAAGTTGGGTATCAATACTTGGATGGCTGCGCAATACATCCAAGAAAAGAACGACGGTAGAAATGTTACCTTGCTTTCTGCAACGCCATTTACCAATAAACCACTGGAATATTATTCTATTCTCTCCTTGATTGCGAACAAGAGATTAGAAGAATCGGGCTACTTCAATGTGAATACCTTCTTTGAAACCTTTATGGAGGCAGACAACGACATGGAGATTGACGCAAAAGGTGATGTGAAATTCAAGGCGAATGTTCGACGTTTTAAAAACAATTCGCTGTTTCAGCAACTTTTATCTGAATTTATTGATATCAAAGGCGAAGAAGACAATCCAGAATTGGTGCGGCCCAACCGAATCAACAAGGAATATAAGATTGAGCAGAACTATTTAACGAGTGAGCAATACGAAATGCTCAATGAAAACTTTACCGAAACCCAAAAAGGGGCAATTCTTACGCATATCCTTAATGCCCGTTTGATTGCGATTTCACCATATCTTTCTCCCTATTATGAAGGAGAAGAACCGTCTTTAGAAGAGTTTATAGAGGATTCTCCGAAACTAAAACAAACGATGGATTTGATTCGGCAGAACAAAAACGACATTCCGGATTCGGGACAGATTATCTACTCTGAATTAGCTGTTTCGGAATTTCCGAAACTAAGGGAATATTTGGTACGGGAGGTCGGCTACAAACCGGAAGAAGTCGGAGTCATCACCGGAGCAACCAGCAAACCAAACCGTTTAAAGATTCAAGATGATTTCAATTCCGGAAAAATAAAGGTGGTCATCGGAAGCGAGGCGATTCAGGAAGGAATGAACCTTCAGGAAAATACGACGGATATTTACATGCTTTCTCTTCCGTACAACTTTACCTCTCTACGGCAAGTGGAAGGTCGTGCTTGGCGACAAGGAAATAGGAACGAAAATGTAAGAATCAACTTTATGTTGACCAATGACAGCATTGATGTCTTTATGCTTCAAAAATTGCAATCCAAACAGGCAAGATACTTGGAGGCAATGAAGAAGGGAGCCGATGTTTTAGATATTTCTGACATCAGCACGCAGGAAATGAAAACCGCCATCATCACGAATCCCGAAACCAGAGCGAATATAGAAATTGAACTGATGAAAAAGCAAATTGAAACCGAAAAAAATAAATTTTTGGCTGATTCTGCTTTTGTGCTTCGAAAATATGACAGTTTTATTAAAATTCAGGAAGAAGTAACTAAAGCGCAACATAACTACAACCGAATCTTAGGCTATTCCAAGGAAGAGGGCGACAATGCCGAATACTGGAAAAACCAGCTTCCATTTTATCAGAAAACGATTGATTTGACAAAGGAGAAAGTCCAAGAGGAAATTGATATTCTTTCTCAAAAAGGCGTGAATGTGACGGAGATTGAACAGCAGACAAAAATTACTGAAGATAAGATTGCTGAATTGGATAAAAGGTTGGAGGATTTGCCTAATGTTCGGGAGGGATTGGTTGAGAAGTATAGGGAGGAGAAGGAAATGCAGTTGAAAATTAATGAGAGTAGGGGTTATTTAGAGGAGAGAATGGTGGAGAATTCACAATTATTTAAGACGAATATTATCAGAGTAATTGATAAAAATTTTGAAAATGAAAATGTACAAAAAATAGAAATACAACAATATGGAAGAAAGAGATAATAAAAAAACAGGGACTTGAAGTCCCTGTTTTAGTCCCCGCTATGCGTAAATCACTGATTTACAGCGTGTGTAGTAGCCCGTAGGGGAATCGAACCCCTCTTACCAGAATGAAAATCTGAGGTCCTAACCGATAGACGAACGGGCCGGACACTTTATTGAATTAAGCCAGTTTATTAACGTGCTTAGTTAATTTGCTTTTTAAATTAGCAGCTTTGTTTTTGTGAATGATGTTTTTCTTCACCAATTTGTCCAACAAAGAGATCACTTTTGGAAGCTGCTCTGTAGCCGCTTTCTTATCTTCTTCAGTTCTCAATACTTTTACTGCAGTTCTTGCGGTTTTATGATAGTATCGGTTTCTAAGTCTTTTTGTTGCGTTTTGTCTGATTCTTTTCAGCGCTGATTTATGATTTGCCATATCGTTTCCTAAATGTGGGTGCAAAGATATAAAATCTTTTTATAGCACCAAAAATATTTTTTACTTTTTATGAAAATTTTCATTTTGTAGCCTATAAAGGAATCGAACCCCTGTTGCAAGAATGAAAATCTTGAGTCCTAACCACTAGACGAATAGGCCTTGGTTTTTTAAAGTTTGCAAAAATAACCAAAATCTTTGTATTTCGCAACTTCCAATTTATTTAATCGTTTTCTGAACAACAGTGTTTTTAATCCCTTTTCCTTCAATTGCTTTCTGTTCCTTCAGCGCCTCTTCCAAACTGCTGAATTTGCCATACGTGTAATAAAATTTTCCATTGACCTTTTCACGCTCAACATCTTTCAGTGTACCAAGTAATGGTGAATTGGAGCTGAGTTTCTGCTCGGTTACCGCCACCTCAATTGTATAGAAAGCAGCATTCAGCTTCTGATCCGGAACAAATGATATCGACGTTGAATTCTGGAAACCTGCGTCTTTTGCAGAGCGCAAATTACCGTCGCGCACTGATGCAAAGTTCGTTAATCCGTAATAATATTTGTAGAATCCGTTTTCTTTAATCACCAAAATATCGCTCAGCCCTTTCAATGCCGGATCGCCATTATTGAATTTGACAGGTGAAGAAAAAAGCAAAATTCTAAAATCGTTCTTCAATGGTTTTTCTTCCTGTTTAACAGGTTCCGGTGCTTGTTTATTGCGATCAACTGCCTTCTTATAACTTAAAATTGCATCGTAAATACTGGATGCAATTTCATTCTGCCCTCTTTCGGAAGCCAAGTACATGGCATCATCATAATTACTGATAAACCCCGTCTCTATTAACACGGACGGCATAGCATTTAACCTTAAAACGTGCAGGTTTTGCTGCTTTACACCTCTGGAAAATCGCTTGTCTTTCTTCTCGAAATTGCCTTCTACAAAACTACCAAACAAAAGACTGCTTTCCAAATACTTGCTTTGCTGAATTTTGAGTGCAATAAGTGATTCTGGCGACCTAGGGTCATAAGAGGCGAACATTTCCTTATCTTTTTCATCCAAGAAAATTACATCGTTTTCAGCTTTGGCCACTTCCAAATTGGTTTTGTTTTGATCGGGACCCTGCACAAAGGTTTCGGTTCCGTAGGGTGCACTTCTGGTGTTGGCATTGCAGTGTACCGAGATAAAAAGATCTGCTTTGCTCCTGTTGGCTAGATTAGTTCTATCAATTAATGAAGGATACTCGTCGATCTTTCTGGTATAAATAATCTTGAAATCCTTATTCTTTTCCAGCATCCTGCCCAACTTCAACACAATAGCCAATGTAACATCTTTTTCATTCAACCGGCCTGTCTCTTCATAATGACGATTGGCTCCAAAATCGCTTCCACCATGCCCTGCATCCAGCACCACCGTGAACTTCTTTTGTGCAGCAAAAAATGTTAAACAACAGATCCAAAGGAGAAGAAAAAATTTTTTAAGGGAAAATCTATAGATAACCATTACTTGATTTTAAAAATAATGTTAATTTTGAACCCGAATACAGAATCTACAGCATTGGTCAAAACCGGCTTCAAAAATATATTACAATTTTTAATTATCCTAATTTTTAACAATATTTTAGCACATTTGGGTGCTCAAAATCTGGCTGAAAATAAGGAGGTTAACATCGTACAAAAAAAGGATACCATCGTCGCAAAAAAGGAATCTCTGGACGCTGTGGTGAATACCAAAGCAGATAATATCCGCAACGACATTCCCAAAAAAATGACATTCCTGAACAAAAAAGCGCAGGTAAAATATCAGGATATGCAGATTGACGCTGATTATATTTCCATTGACTGGAATAAATCACTCATCTTCGCGCGAGGCGAGCTGGATTCATTAGGAAAAATAAAGACACCCGCCATTGCCACCCAAGGTGGCAAAAAGTACGAATACGACGAGTTTACGTACAACATTAAAACCAAACAAGCCATAGCTTTTAATGCAAGAACGGAGGAAAGCGAGGGTGTCATTGTCGCCGAAAAAACGAAGAAATACAACGACTCGGTGTTCTTTATGCGTCGCGGAAAATACACCACCGACGAATATTTTCTCAAGAAAAAAGACACGCTTGCCGACTATTATCTACTGGCGCCGAACATTAAACTCATTAAAGGAAAAAACAAATCGCAGATCATCACCGGACCTATTCAAATGTACATTGAGCAGGTTCCCACCCCGCTGATAATGCCATTTGCCATTCTGCCCTTCACCTCTACCCGTAGTGCCGGAATTTTGATCCCAAGTTTCGGAGAGCGCGAAGATGTCGGGTTTTTCCTCAACGGTCTGGGATATTACCAACCCATTGGTCAGCATTTCGATCTAAAGATACTTACCGACCTCTATACCAAAGGAAGCTGGACTTTCCGGCCAGAGGTGAATTACCGAAAAAGTTACCGCTATTCGGGAAATTTCTCAGCAGATATTGGCACCACCGTTCACGGGATTAAAGGGCTTTCCAATTATTCTAAAATGGGAACTTATCGTATTGCATGGAGACATCAGCAAGATACAAAGGCCAATCCATTTCTCACTTTTTCGGCATCGGTGGATGTGGTGAGCAATAAGTTCTACAACAACACGGTCAACAACAATTATGCGCTTAGCCAAAACAACCTGAACGCTCAGCAAAACTCATCGGTGAGTGTTATAAAAAGGTTTCTTACACTCCCGGTAACCATTACCGGCTCTGCCTCTTACTCACAAAATTTTTCGACCGGTTTGTCCGATCTAAAACTTCCGATCCTTAATGTAGCCATTAATCAATTTTACCTTTTTAAACCCAAAACCGGGATAAGACAGGGATTGCTGGAGAATATTACCGTTAACACCGGGCTCAATGTGAATAACTATGTACAATCCAATGCAGACGAACTGTTTACCAAAACCATGTGGGATAAAATGCAGACCGGTCTCAAAAACAACATCACCTTAGGTACCAACACGACACTCGCGAAATATTTCACCTTCACGCTGTCTGCCAATATCGATAATGCACTAACGACTAAAACCGTAACAAGATCCTATAATCCATTGACGAATGCAGTGGAAGATAACTTCAATAAAAAAATCGCAGGTTACTCATCATTCTCCACAGGTGCTAGTTTACAGACTGTGCTTTATGGCATGCTGAATTTTAAGAAGGGTTCGCCGATACAAGCCATTCGCCACATGGTAACCCCGCAGATTGGATTCTCTTATTCTCCAGATTTCTCCAAGCCAGGTTTTGGTTACTATAAAAATTATTACAACAACCGCGGAGAAATGACGCCCTACTCTATTTTTGACCGCGGTATCATAGGCGCACCAAACTCTCATCTGGTACAAGCCATGACCATCAGTATAGGCAACAACCTCGAGATGAAGGTGAAATCCAAAAAAGACTCTACGGGAATTCGTAAACTTAAAATTTTCGAAACGCTCTCCTTCAACACCAGTTATAATTTTGCGGCACCCGTCAACAAATGGTCAATTTTCCAGTTTAATGGGCAAACGACACTTTTTGAGAAACTTAATCTGAACACCGGTTTGACGCTGGAACCTTATCAAATCTTATTTGCGCCAGGTGAAGATACCGGCATGAGGACTGATAATTTTGGCCACTTTAGCGTGCAGGGATTCAATGCCCAGATTTCTTATCCACTGAGCAGTGAACTTTTTGGAGGAAAAGAAAAGAAAGACCTATCGAAAATTTATAAAACCAAAGGTGAAATCCGCAATGAAAACTATTATTTTGATGACGACAATTACGCAAGATTTACCCAACCGTGGAGTCTGAATATCAATGCGCAATATCAGTACACCAAAAGTTTAACGCGCTTTGGTAACAAAATGGCATCGGTGGGTTTAGACGGCAACATTAAACTTACCCCCTTTTGGACGCTGCACGGGAATCTCTATTACGACGTCATCACGAAAGAAATCGCCAATACAAGAATCAGTATATCGCGCGATCAGCGAAGTTTCACCATCAATGTTAATTGGATTCCTTACGGGCCATACAAGGTTTATGACTTCTTTATCGGTATTAAAGCCAATATCCTGAGCGATGCACTGAAGTATAAAGAAAACAGCTCCACTCAGCAGAATGCAACTTTCTAAGAAGTTAACTTCACATGATCTTCAAAAAGTTGATCACTTGAATGTTGAAGGGGTTTTAATTTTAAAGCAGCCATTAAAAAACACTTCCACCGTTATTGAATATGTTTTATATTTGCTGATTAAATCTCTCTGAAATAGAATAAAGATGAAAAAACTAATTTCTACAGCTGCCGCGCCTGCTGCAATAGGTCCTTATTCGCAGGCAAATTTGGCCAACGGAATCCTTTATATCTCGGGGCAAATTCCTTTGAATGCGGAAACTGGTAAACTTGAAGAAGGCATAGAGAAAGCCACGCATCAGGTGATGAAAAATCTTCAGGCCATTTTAGAAGAAGCCGGAATGGGTTTTAAAAATGTAGTAAAATCAACAATTTTTCTTAAAAGCATGGACGATTTTGCCATCATGAACACGGTGTATGCAAGCTACCTAGAGGAGGAATCTTTTCCGGCGCGGGAAACCGTGCAAGTATCTTGCCTTCCCAAAAATGTGGATATAGAAATTTCTATGATTGCTCATCAATTCTAAATGAATTTCCTGCGGAATACATTGGCGGTGGTAATAGGACTCGCTGTTGCGGCATTAATTATCTCGGTAGGAATTCGGCTGAATCCCTCATGGGTTAATTATGAAGAGATTTCGCCATTCCAACAATGGGAACGGGTACTCAAAAGTGTGAGGCATAAACCGTACTTTTTTGTCGCACTGCTCATTTCATCAGGAGTTGCGGCCACAGTAGGCGGGGTAGTAACTGCGGTTATTGTGAAATATGCCAAAGTGGCTTATGCCATCCTAATTGGGTTTATTTTACTGTTTGTTGCCATGCTCGACATTATTATTTTCCCTTACCATCCAACATTTTACAAGATTTCTATTTTCCTTATATTTTTCCCTTTTTCCTGGATTGGTGGTAAAATTACGGAGATCATTTACGAAAGAAAAAAGAAGCGCAAAAGGATGCAAAAGAAAGGTTAAACTTTGCCAATGCTGTGTTTTGAATATCTTCAAAGAAAAATCCGCCTCACTGTACAGTAAGACGGATTAATTTTTTTAAAGATTCGGTGTCCACACTTAAGGCATCTTGAATCCTCTCGTTGTAATTCTTCCGTATTCATCTACGTATTTTACCTGTACATTTCCGCTGTAGCCCTGCAGAATTTTCTCAACATCCTTTTGGGCGTTCACTGGTTTCCCATTGATTTCGATAACAATATAATTATCAACCACACCAATTTTTGCCATTTCACTTCCATCGACAACGTTTTTAGCAATCACGCCGCTATTTAAGCCATAGTCTGTTTTAAATTTTTCACTAAGCGGTTCAAATTCGCTACCTATCTTTTCGGTGACAGATAAATCTGCTTTGCTGCGGAAGGAAGTTCCTCCTTTTTCGTCGCGTAAAGTAACGTTGACAGTACTTTCTTTTCCGTTTCGCAGATAGGTTACCGCCACTTTATCGCCTGGTCTTTTGCTGCCCACGGCGTAAGAAAGATCGTAGTAATTGGTCACCACAGTATTATCGATTTTCGTAATAATGTCTCCATTTCTTAAACCTGCACTTTCTGCACCGCCTTTTGGAGTAACTTCAATGATATAAACCCCTTCACCAGATTTAATATTGGTTTTCATCTGCTGATTGTACTGCGCAACGGCTCTCGTATCGGAGAGATCTACTGACCGCACACCAATGAATCCTCGCTGCACAAGTCCAAATTTTTTGATGTCTTCCACCACTTTTCTCGCAAGATTAGAAGGTACTGCAAATCCGTAGCCCTCATAATAACCCGTTTTTGAAGAAATGGCTGAGTTGATACCAATCAATTCACCATTAGGGTTTACTAAAGCACCACCAGAATTCCCCGGATTAATTGCTGCATCGGTTTGAATAAAATTCTCAATTGGTGTTCTGGATTGCTGGCTCAGTAAATCAATGCTTCTTCCTTTCGCAGAAATAATACCGGCTGTTACGGTGGAATTTAAACCCATTGGGTTACCCACAGCCAAAACCCACTGGCCAACTTCAACGTTGTCAGAGTTAGCGAAATTCAGGTAAGGCAATCCTTTTTCCTCAATTTTCAACAAGGCAATATCCGTTGTAGGGTCGGTACCTATAAGATTCGCGATGTATGATTTTTTGTTGGACAGTACCACTTCTAATTTAGTGGCACCAGCAATCACGTGATTGTTAGAAATGATATACCCATCCGGAGAAATAATAACCCCAGAACCCATTCCTGTAGGCATATCTTTAGGCACTTGCTGCTGCTGTCTTTGATTGTTATTGCCAAAAGGATTTCCAAAGAAAAGATCAAACATATCCTGATCGCTTCTTTGTGCCGTCCTGTTAGAAAAATTTTTGATCGATACCACCGCAGGAACGGTCATTTTGGCGGCCTTGACGAAATCATCACCAGTTCCTGCCATATTGAATGACGCAAATTTACCATCAGTTTCTTTTTTAGGTGCGAAGTAGCTAAAATCGGAATCGCTATTTTTAATCCCGAAATAATTGATGGCACCAAAGGTAGTTGCGCCTGAAATAATTCCTACAAAAGCGTAAGGAATTAATTTTTTTAAGTTATTGTTCATCGTCATAAATATTAATCTTTTTTTGATGTTTGCTACACAAATTTAATGCTAAATAGGTAGTAAGTAAAAATGTAATGTTTCAGTTTTAACGATAATTTAACAAGTATTATAATATTTTAATCCCAAGAGGTTAATTATTGATTTTTTTAACTAAATATTGTCACGCTCCGAACGGCAAAAATGTCATCTTTTTGCCTCAATTCTGTGAAGTGCTCCTTGCTAAAAATTTCGTAAGTTTGAAGACTTTGCATACATTTGTATCCAGTACTTTTTTTATGAAACTCAACATCAAAAACGAAACATCTCAGTTAAAATCTGTTGTTTTAGGACAACCCAATTCCATGGGAGGCATTCCCGAACTTGAGAAAAGTTATGATGCCAAATCTTATGATACCATCCAAAAAGGCATTTACCCTCTGGAGGAAGACATCATCACTGAAATGAATGAATTCGAAAAAGTACTTCATCAATACGATGTTCAGGTTTTCCGGCCGGAGATTATTGAAAACTACAACCAAGTTTTTGCCAGAGATGTGGCATTTGTCATTGATGATAAAATGATTATTTCCAACGTCATTTCAGACCGTGCTGATGAACAGGATGCCTACCGAAAAATCTTTGAAGAAGTGCAATGGCGCGACATCATCAACCTACCGGAATCTGCTCATGTTGAAGGTGGAGATGTTATTGTGTGGAACGATTACCTCTTTATTGGTACCTGCTATAGTGAGGACTACCGAAGTTTCAAAACTGCGAGAACTAACGAATATGCCATCGAAATCTTGAAAGAGTATTTCCCCAAGAAAAGAATCCTAGACTTCGAACTCAAAAAAAATGACCACGAACCCTTCAAAGGTATCTTGCATCTAGACTGTACTTTTAACCCCGTTGGGAAAGACAAATGCATCATCTACAAAGACGGATTTGTGGATGAAAATGATTACACTTTAATTGTAGACATTTTTGGTAAGGAAAATTGTTTCCATGTGAATGAGGAGGAAATGTTCGAAATGTATCCCAATATCTTCTCGATTTCTCCGGAAGTGGTGGTTTCCGATAAAGCATTTACCCGCATGAATAACCATCTTCGTAATGAGTGGGGAATGACTGTTGAAGAAATTCCTTACCGTGAAATTTCCAAAATGGGTGGTTTGCTCAGATGTTCTACCCTACCTTTGGTACGGGAATAACTTTCACCTACTGGCTATTCTGCTCCCTGTTTCAAACGTTTAATTTCTCCATCATCGGCAAAAGTATCATATTTCATAATCGCAGACGAATGGAAATATCGGGCACCGGTAAACGCTTTCAGTTCCGAGATATTCTCGGAGCGTACACCACCACCAATGAGGATATTGATTAGATGCGAATATTCATCAACTAAACTTTTCAGTTTTTCACGCCCTTCCATCGCCGTCGGTTTACCTCCGGAAGTAAGCACGCTATGGAAACCCAGTTTGATAAGTGTTTTTATGGAGCTTTCCAAATCTGAAGTCCTGTCGAATGCGCGATGAAATGTACAAGGAATTCCTGCCGCAAGCTCGATCAATTCTGCATTCTTGGCCTCGTCTATTTCATTGTGGGCATCCAAAATACCGAAAACAAAACCGTCGGCACCGCCTTCGCGAAAAGCAATGATGCTGTTCTTCATCTGCAAAAATTCTTCATCCGAATAAAAAAACGGACCACCTTTCGGACGAATCATTACATAAACCGGTTTTTTGTAATTCCTTTTGAGATGCAGAAACTCGTAAAAATCGGGAGTGGTACCTCCCAAATTATGATTAGCGCAAAACTCGATGCGATCTGCAACAGAAGCTAGGGCGGTTTCGGCTGAAGTAATTTCGAAGCAGGCAATTTCTAACATATCATTTTTAAATCTCTATAAATTTAAGTATTTTTGAAACAACTTCAATACTAAAAAAGACCATTAATGCAAACAAGCGATACGGTACTGATGATAGAACCAGTTGCCTTCGGTTACAATGCCGAGACCGCCGAGAACAATTATTTCCAAATAGAACAGCACAACTCCGACGTTCAGGAAAAAGCCCTTCAGGAATTCAAGACTTTTGTGGAAAAGATTACCAATAAGGGGATTAATGTAATCACCATCAAAGACACGCCTGAACCTCGCAAACCAGATTCCATATTCCCGAACAATTGGGTGAGTTTTCACCGTGATGGCAAAGTGGTGCTTTACCCGATGTTTGCGCCCAATAGACGAACCGAACGTCGGCTCGACATTTTAGATACCATTAAAAGTAAGGGATTTGAAATTTCAGAAATCATCGATCTTTCCAAGTTTGAAGCAGAAGGAAAATTCCTGGAAGGAACGGGCAGTATGATTTTCGATCATGATCATCACATTGCTTACGGTTCTGTTTCCGTTCGCTTAAACGAAGCATTGTTTCGCGAGTTCTGTTCAAATTTAGGATTTACGCCCGTGGTTTTTCATTCTTTTCAAACCGCTAATGACCAACGGCTACCCATTTATCATACCAATGTGATGATGTGTGTTGGTGATCAGTTTGCTGTAATTTGTTTAGATTCAATTGATGATGAACTGGAACGCGAGAAAGTGCAGGAAGTGCTTAAATCTACCGGCAAAGAAATCGTCGAGATTTCCGAAGATCAGCTGCAGCAGTTTGCCGGAAACATGCTTCAGGTAAGAAATGAAGAGGGCAAAACATTTTTGGTGATGAGCGAAACTGCTTACCGCTCGCTGACACAGGAACAAATTGACCGCATCACCAATTATTGCGAAATTATTTATGCCGACCTGCACACCATTGAAACCAATGGTGGCGGAAGCGCAAGATGCATGCTTGCTGAAATTTTTCTCCCCAAACGATAATTGCAAAATTGACGAAAGACAAAAAACCCGCAACATAAGCTGCGGGTTTTCGTTGTAATAAAATAATATGAATGATGAATATGTTTATCTCGTTCTGTTTTTAATGTCGCTGTCGGCACTATCGATATCCCTAATTTTCTTTACTTTCTGATTGCCGAAATTATACACCAACGTCACTTCCACACCTTGTCTATATTGATTCTGGTTGATAAAGTTGTAATTACCATTCTGCTGCACATCGTTTATTTTTTCTTTGTAAGTATTCAGGGCATCGCTTACTGCAACAGAGAAAGTCCAGTTGTTCCACAGTTTCTTTAATGACAGATCCAAACTCATTAAGCTCTGCAATTGCCCCAGTTCCATCTGTTGTTGATCTACGTAGAAATAATTGATACCAAAAAACCAGGTTTTCCCTTTATCGAGCCGGATGTTATTGTTGGTTTGGATGAGCAAGCTGTTGCTTGAGGAATGATTTTCATAGGTTGGAAAAATATCGCCAGAAATAGGGTCCTGATTCAAACTGCCGTTGATGACATTGCGCTGCAAACCTATATTGAAATTAGTGGTGACATATCCTTTAAAGAAAGTGCGCTGCATGCCGAGCATTGCGCTCATTTCCTGCTTGTCGCCAAAATTTGTACGGATGTATCTCAACTGATTCTGACCATTGATTACACCCTGAAGAGGCACCTGCGTAATTTGATCCTGTTGCAGAGTATGGCTCAACACCAGAAAATAAGAGTTTTTGTACATGTAGGTCAGTTCGTGTGTATAGACGGAAGCTGCTTTCACAAACGGGTTGTTCTGAATATAGTTAAACTCGGTCAGGAAATTCTTCAGCGGATTCAGTTCCCAAAATCTTGGTCTTCTAATACGGCTTGAGAAAGCATACGAAATATTATTATTGTCGTTCATCGCGTAATTAAAACTGGCATAAGGCAGAAACTTGCCATAATTTCTCTCGATGCGTTGCAGGTTGGTATTGGTTGTATTTTCCGAGTACCCTTCACTATCGGTATTCTCGTAGCGTACCCCCAATTTTCCTAAGAATTTTGGCGAGAATTTCTTTTCTACCGTTGCATAGCCCCCGAAAATATTTTCGTCGTACAAAAAGTGATTGGGCTTATTTTCCGTACTACTCGTTGCATATTTGTAACTGCTATATTGGGTATCGTTGTCCGTCTTGGTTTTGTTAAATATAGCGCCCACCGAAATGGAAAGCTCATTTTTAAACTTTTGGATATAATCGACCTTCCCCGAGAAATTATTGATACGCTGTGGCTGTTCCTGGTTAATTTGTAAAACAGGTTGAAACTCATTTCCCGCCGCATCTGCAGCAATGGTATTGTTCACCGAGTATTGCAAACGCTTATACATTAAGCCGGCTACATTCAATTTAAGTTTGCTGCCCAAGGAATCGGTTTTCAATTCATAATTGAGGTTCATGGAATTGTTGTAGGATCGCGCATCTTCATTACTTCTTGTCCACGAATATTCCGTTTTGTTTTGGGTAAGATCGGTTACCGTATTGAAAAGGTTGATTTTCGAAGCATAACTTCTGTTGGCCCACGAATTATAGGTGAGCGCGATGTTGCTCTTGTCATTCAGTTGATAATCGATATTCAAGTAGCCACCCAGGTTTTTGTTGGGATCGGTAATATTACCTTCCGATTGGCTAGCTGCGCTTTTATTCCCGTTTTGAAGCAAGAAATGTTGTTGCTCGATGTTTTCATTGGTATTGATACTGGTGCTGATGCCGAGTTTATCTTTACGGTAATTCAAACTGATTCCTGCTCCGGATTGGTTAAAATAGGTCTGTTTGTTCACCATTCTCATGCTTCCATTCAACCCATCCGTGGATTTCTTTTTGAGTACAATATTGATGATGCCATCGCTAGACTCCACATTATATTCACTTCCCGGAACAGTAATCACTTCTATTTTCTGAATGTTTTCTGCCGGTGTATTTTTCAGAAACTGTATCAATGAATCGGCGTCCATTTGTGTCAGGCGTCCGTTGATGTAAATCACAGCGTTGACCTTTCCTGCGATTTTCAGGGTTTTATCGTCGGTCGATGAAATCATTGGGGTTTCTTTCAACAAGCCGAAAGCAGTATTTCCTTTTGCAACGGGCGATGCGGCAACATCATAAACAAAACGGTCACTTTCTTTTTTAAAAACTTTCTTGGTCACTGTTACTTCTTCAATGTCTTTTGTTTTTGTGCCTGATTGCTGGGCAAAAGATAAAGTTGCTGTTAGCAGTGCAATCGGGATGATAAATGTTTTCATGTTTTGATTTTTTTTTAATAATTAGAAAAAAAGCCGCAGGACTGAAGTCTTTGTTAGCGTAGTTGGTTATCGTTTTCTGCTGCGGCTCTGGTTTTTGGTTATAGTTCTTTGCTTTGGTTATTAATTTCCATTGCAAAGATATATTTTTATTTTAGTATCTTGCAATACAAAGTACTTAAAATATTTTTATACTGTTGTTAAACAATTGATAATCAGAGTTAAAAATTTCAACTCAAAAAGAAAGAACTGTCATAAGGACAATTCATGAATAAGAAATATTACTTCCGGAATGAAAATAATGAGTAATTAATACAGAATAAAGCGAAGATATGTCTATTGATCCCTATCGAAACGAGCCAATTTTTTATCTACCCAAATGGTAGCAAAAGGGAAGAATGCAGAAAGCAATGCAAATACGGTATCTTCATCATCCCACTGCCAAATTTTGCGGGCAGGGGCAAGCAATAAAAGATACAACGAGAAAAACAAGCCATGAAGGTTGCCAACGACGATAATCAAGATCAGCGCAAAATTTTCTTCCGGGAAATAGCGCTTTATCGGCATCGCAACCACATAAAGAAGAAAGCAGGTAACTGCTTCTATGATGCAGATTTTCCTGAACCAAAGAATAATTTTTTCTTGAGAATATTTTGATATTAATTTGTCTGCAAAATCCATTTTTAAACAATTTAACGGTAAAAAGAAGAACCATCCAAATAGTCGAAAACTTCGGGCGGTAACATTGGACGCACATTTTTGCCCGCTTTTATCATGGCTCTAATTTCAGTGGCCGAGAGTTCTATAATCGGTGCTTTCACGAGATGCACGTTGTCATGCTGGAGCAATGCGGATTCTATCTTCGCACCTTCATAAAGCCGAGGATAAACAACAATTTGATGCTGATTGATGAGCAACTCCGAATTTTTCCATTTCGGAAGCCCCGCAAGATTATCTTCACCAATAATCAGAACAAATAAAAAATCAGGATGTTTCTCTTTCAAATAAGCGAGTGTATCAACGGTATAACTGGGTTGTGGCAAAGAAAACTCCACATTTGAAGCCCTCATTTTGGGATAATTTTTCACGGCGAGTTGCACCATATCGAGCCGATTATGATCATTCAATAAAGATTTTTTATCTTTAAACGGATTTTGTGGACTCACCACAAACCAAAGCTCATGCAGATCAGAATTCTCTAGCAAATAATTCGCAAGAATTAAATGCCCAATATGGATGGGATTAAATGAACCGAAAAACAAGCCAACTTTCTTCATTATGTACGCAGCAAACTTAAGAGAATTTCAATCAAAACAAAAAAACGCCGTTCAATTCTCTTTACTTTTGCCTTATTGCAAAAATAGCAAAAACAAGTTGAACATAGCCATTTGAAAACAATCTATTAAACCGAAAAAATACCATGGATACTAAAATTAAAAAAAATAAGTTTAAATAGAGTCAACATCCCTTGAAAGCTTCATTTTACATTATTTTCCTTATTTCCTCCATTTTTCTGAACGCCCAGAAGAAGCAATATTGGATGATTGATTCCGAAAATAGTCAGAAAATCTTAGTGAAGGATTCTGCACATGCGGTAAAATTTCTTGATTCTCTATCTCAAAATCATTACTTCTTCACAAAACTTCTTGCAGTGAAAAGCGACTCAACAAAGACTGAAATCATTTATGACAAAGGCGGTAATTATAATGAAGCCCATGTTACCATGTTACCCGAATTGGCACAACAGCTGAAATTTAGAGAAGATTTCAAAACCAAAAATCTTGATTCTCTAAAGCGATCGATTAGTGAAAAGTACAGAAGCCAAGGATATTCTTTCAACAGAGTAAAGACAAAATTAACAGGAATAAAAAAAGGTGTTCCGCAGGTAACACTCTCTGTAGAGGTGGACAAAGTACGAAAGATCGATGGTTTTGAACTGCGCGGTTACGAAAAAGTGCCGAAAAGATTTGTGAAAAATCTGGAAAAAGATTTTAAGGGCAAAATATACGCTGACAAAAATATCCTGCAAATTAATCAATCGCTACAAAATCATCCTTATATTTTTCTGGAAAAACCGCCACAAACCTTATTTACGACGGATTCTACAACGATATTTCTGTTTACCCAGAAACGAAAATCCAATGCTTTTGATGGTGTTCTTGGTTTTGGAAACGATAAAAAAGATAAATTTACGCTGAACGGCAGCATCAATCTTAATTTCAGAAATATGTTCAATACTTTTGAAAGTATCGATATTTTCTGGCAACGCAATCCCGATCGTGGGCAAACCTTTGATTTGAAAATCGATATTCCTTATCTTTTCGGTACAAACATAGGTACCAATGTGAACGTCAACATCTATCGACAAGACTCCACTTTTGCAAACGTAAAATTGATACCAGCATTCTATCTTCACCTGAACAACCGACAGAAACTGGGACTTCGCGGGACCTTCGAAACGTCTACCTTAATGGATTCCCTCTATGTGCAAGGAAAAGATTATACCAAACAGGGCATTGGGGTTTGGTACGAGTACACCGAACCATCGGAAGTAGAGCTTTTCCTCTATCGGACAAAGATTCGGGGATCGGCAGATTTTATTTCCACGCTTTATTCAAAAGAAGATTTGAAAGTTTCCCAAAACAACATTTACCTGTATGCAGAGCGAAATTTTAAAATCAAAGGCAATAACTGGCTAAATCTACGAGCGGAAACGGCCATGATCAACTCTAAGAACGAACTGGCGACAAATGAACTTCTTCGTTTCGGTGGGTGGAACTCGCTTCGTGGCTTTAATGAAAATTCACTGTATGCTGACCAATATTACTATGCGACAGCAGAATATCGATACGTAATCGGGAGCCAGGCATTCTTTGACGTTTTCGGCCAATACGGTGAGCTGAACAATAAAACCCTTTCTGTAAGGCCAAAATTCTACAGCTTTGGGACGGGTTTCAATTTCTTTCTACCGATTGGATTAATGAGCTTTCAGATCTCCAACGGGAACGAATGGGGCAACCCAATCAAACTCAGTGATACCAAAATTCATTGGGGAATATTGAGCAGGTTTTGATGCTACTTTGTTTTATCTAATACTGCGATACTTCGTACTTTGGTTCCGTTCTCCTCATTCAGAAAATAACCTTCGAGTGCTAAATGTTTGCTGTCCACATTGATCACATTAAAATATCCGGGGCCGTACGAAATCATATTTTCTTTTTCTCCAGTAGTAGGATCTTTTTCCCACGAATAAACGTATTTGAAAGTGACCGCTTCTGCAACTCCACAAGAATACTGGATAAATTTACTTTTGTTTGCATCAAACTCATAAATTTCGTCACCAGTGGGGCATGGTTCATATAAATTCGCAGGATTCTGCTGGTTTTCGTACTCGGCGAAAGTTCCTTTGTATAAACCAGTCACTTTCCACTTGCCATCCAAACGGTCTTCATTAATTTTCCCGTTGGCCTTTTTCACCGACCAATCAATGACATTGACTGCTCCTTTTACCGTTCCAACAGCCACTTTGCCTGCAGTCTTCACCACTTTCGCAGCAGTGCTCACGATACAAGATTGTAACAAAACAGAACACGAGAGCAGGATTACAATTTTTTTCATCATTTCAACTTTTGCCAAAGTTACAATTTAATGCTTTAATGCTACAATGCAATCACAGCATTTTTGATTTCACTTGGCGAAATTTTGTGTACGAATACGCAAAAGGAATGACAACCAGGAATACCATAATGATGATAAAAATGTAAAACAATAATTCGGGATTACTCAAGATCACTGAAAAGACAGCCACTAACAAACCTCCAAAGAACCATAAAATTCCGGCTACACGATGCGTTTCTTTCCACACCACATCACTTTCCAATGTCCATGGTGTACGAATTCCCAGGAAATAGTTGGGTCTAATGGTTTTGAAATAATTCCCCAATGCCGTAAAAAGCAACCCTATTCCACCGATAACAATGTTTGGCTTCATTGAAACAGAATATTGCGAAGAATAGACAACAAATACCATTAAGCCAGTAATAAAAATACCAAGGATGAAGCGCAACTGCCAAAATTTATTTCCCATACCCTCGATCTTTCTTTTAGGATCAATTGATGGGAGCGCCATCAACAAAAAGTAGCATAACAAAGGAAGCAGTACTGAAAGCCAAACTAATTCCGATTTGGAACCATAACGATCTACGTTTCCATGTAGGTCATAATGCATCGCCACGTTTTGAGGAATACGATTCCATACAACGAGTAAGTAAAATGGCGGAAGCAGTGACAATAGGAGAAGCGGTAATTCTTTACGAAGTGTTTTCATATGATTATTTTTTAAAAGTTAGAATCCATTGAAGAATATCTTCTAGAATAGTAGTGTTAAGAGAGTAAACCACGAATTGGCCCTGCTTCTCGCTAGAGATCAGTCCAGCTCTTCTAAGAAGATCGAGATGATGAGAAATACTGGGTTTTGAGATATTGAAATGATCAGCAATTTCACCTGCATTCAAATCATTCTTTTTGAGCAATTCAAGAATTTCCCTTCTTGTGACATCATTTAATGCTCTAAAAACAGCATCCATAATTATATATTTAGACAAATATCTAAATAATATCTTGAACAGAGAAATTATAGTTTATCAGATCCAAAAATATGTTGTTTTAACTTGGAAAAAATATTAGAGGTAGAATCGAAGCTTGGTGGAAAAGCAACGAAGAGCTAGAGATTGGTTAGTACGCTTGAGCAGTGCTGCACTTGAAAAGATACCACTATGATACAATCCCAAGCATTTGCGGTTAACTAGGATATTTCTAAGCGGTGAGATTCAAAACAATTTTTGTTCGACTTCTTGGGAGTCTGAGTCAACCAATTGGAATTTTGTGATACAAAACATAAATCCTTTAAGATTATCTTTCTTCTGGATTTGACTATAGACGCATTGAGTAATGTTGTTTAGCATTTGATCAGTTCAATTAAACCTATACTGAGTATTGACGCACGACTAGTTCACAATTATGCTTTGGGTAGGCAAAAAAAAATCCCCAACTACTTTCGTAATTGAGGATTTAAAAAAAACTGG
>ERZ778021.770-NODE-770-length-48245-cov-5.291741_pt1 | contig 48245 bp, 52 predicted proteins | sample MGYA00375751_ERZ778021 | MGnify/ENA primary metagenome ERZ778021 (study PRJEB29350, sample SAMN05389814) | bioreactor metagenome | isolation source: Thiocyanate stock bioreactor | place: South Africa: University of Cape Town | collected 2013-08-29 ... | reverse complement strand
TTCGGCACGGCCGCAATATTGGTCCGTTCCGCGGACGGCCGATCTAGAGTGGCCCGCCATGAACATGCACGCTCCCACCAACACCGCCATCAAATCCCTCGCCGCCGCCGCGGCCCTCGCCGCCGTCGCCCTGCTCGCCTTCCTGGCGCTCTCGGGCTCGCCGGCCGCCGCCGCCAAACCGAAGGTCTACGAGTGCCAGCACCCGCTGATCACCGGCCAGGAGGCGATCAACCCGAAAGGCATCAGTCCCAAGGCCGCCTGCAAGGTCGTCCGCGAACTGGGCGCCTTCCTCAGCACCAACGCCCACATCGAAGAACTCTACGAATGCGTCGGCGCCACGCCGAAGAAGCCCGGTCGTCCGAAGCTGCTGATGACCGAATTCAACGGCTGGAAGCTGAAGCTGGTCAAGGAATACAACTTCTACATGACCAAACCGGGCCAGTCCTTCCGCGTCGCCGGCCAGGATTTCCCCGTCAACTGCAGCTGACCTGACCGCTCGCGCGCGTCGCCCCGAGCGGCGCGCGCGAGACGATCTTCACCACACCCCCGGGATCAATCGCTTCCGGGTGGCGAGGAAGCGCCGGTAGGGCTCCCCGATCCCGGCCACCAGCGCCCGCTCCTCGACCTTGATCCGGATCACCAGCCCGACCGTCGGCAGCACCGCCAGACAGGCGAGCGAGATCCAGTTGCCGAGCATCAGCCCGATCCCGACGAAGGTGACGATCATCCCCGTATAAGAGGGGTGCGCCAGCCGCCGGTAGGGCCCGCCTTCGACCACCGACTGACCCTCGCTGACCCGCACCTCGGCGGTGAAGTAGGCGCCGAGCACGGCGATCGCCCACTGGCGGAAGGAGATCCCGGCGGCCGTCACCAAGGCGCCGAGGATGAAGACCGGCCAGCGGGCGAATTCGATCGCCGCCGATTCGACCTGGGAGGCGGCGTGGAACGCGCCGGCCGCCCCGAGCCCGAAGGTGACGACGAGGGCGGCGATGCTCCCCCACTCGGCAGTCGTGCCCTGCTGGTTGCGGCGGGTGACGTAGCGGACGCGCAGTTCCGCCAGCGCCCAGACCCCGAAGAGACCGTAGAAGACGACACCGGCGGCGGCGTTCGCATAGGGCAGCGGCTGCACGCCGCGAGTTTTACCGACCGTTCCTAAGAGGCTGTCTCAAAACTCGCGTGTGCGACTGGCGAGTGCCGGACCGAGCGGGGGTAGGACGCAGGGAGGCCGAATGGCAGCGCCATTTGGCCGACCGAGGACGCCGCCCCGCGAAGTGTGTCCGGTGCCGCCAGGCGTGCGCGGGGGTTTTGAGACAGCCTCTAAGGCCGACCGCGGCCGGTCACCCTCACTCGGCCTCGGGCGGCTCCCCGGCGGTGGCCTGGTAGTCGCGGGCCTCGCCGCCCGCCACCGCCATCGCGCCCTTGGCGACGAGGATCGCGTCGTCGGCGCTCCCCGCCTCGATCTGGAGGAAGTGCCGGGCCACGCCGTCGCCTTCGAAACCGTGCTCGGGTTCGTCGTAGCGGTAGACGCCGGCGTTGGTCAACTGGGTGATCACGCCGCGCGCGAGCTTGCCACGGCAGGTGACGGTGTAGGTCGCCATCCACGCAGACTAGTGCCGCGTCCGGCATCTAGGATGCGCCGATGCCGAGCAGCCGCCGAGCCGAGCCCCGCCCGTGATCGAGCGCAGCGAGCGCCTCGACCCGATGCAGGTCGAGCTCGAGCCCTGGCCGCTCGATCCCGAGCAGGTCGTCGAGGGCGATCCGCAGGTGAGCGGGCGCGTCCTCGACACCTCTGCCGACGGTCGGGTCGAGCGCGGCGTCTGGAGCCACACCGTCGGCGTCTCCCGTGACACCGAGGCCGACGAGCTCTTCGTCGTCCTCACCGGACGGGTGACGATCGAGGTCGCGGACGGCCCGACCCTGGAGCTCGGCCCCGGCGACGTCGGCCTCCTGCACGCCGGCGACCGCACCGTCTGGCGGGTCCACGAGGACCTGCGCAAGGTCTACCAGTCGAGCCAGGCCTGAGGCCCTGCTAGGCGCCGATCCCGTCGGCGCCGGCGCCCGGGACCTCGACCCGCATCGCCTCGATCCGGCCCTCGGTGGCGGCGCGGCGGTTGGCGGGCTCGTGGTCGGGCGCGGTGGCGACGAAGAGCGTCCGGCGGTCCTCGCCGCCGAGCATGCAGGCGTAGGCGTTCTGGTCGACAGGGAAGCGCTCGGCGTTGCCTTCGACGTCGACGCGGACCGCCTCCTGGGTCATCACCGAGGCGAACCAGACCGCGTCCGCGGCGTCGATGCACATCCCGTCCGGGGTGAGGTCGTCGTCGATCTCGATCCGCCCGGCCGGGGTGAGGTGCCCGTCGCCGCCGACGTCGAAGAGGGCCAGCCCGGGGCCGAAGGTCTCGGCGACGACCAGCTTGCCGTCGGAGCGTCGCACCATCCCGTTCGGGAAGGCGACCTCGCCCGGCTCGACCGTCACCGTGCGGTCGGCGTCGACCATGATCAGCCGGGTCGGGCGCATCTCCTCGCCGAAGAGGTCGTAGCCGAAGTTGCCGACGTAGGCGCGCCCGTCGCGGCCGACGAGCATGTCGTTGGTCCAGCCCGGGGCGACCGCGGCGAGGTCGACGTAGAGCTCGTTGCCCTCGGCGCCGACCGCGAAGACCCGCTTGTCCTCGCTGGCGACGGCGAGCATGCGCCCGTCCGGCAACCAGCCGATCCCGCCCGGGTGGAAGACCTCGCCGACCACCGACTGCTCACCGGTCGCCGGGTCGAAGCTCTTCACCGAATCCCCGTACATGTCGACGAAGTAGAGGAGCCCGTCGCGCCAGCGCAGGCACTCCCCGAAGTGGATGCCGTCGATGACGGTTTCGAATTTCGACTGCGATGAGACGGGCATGTCAGCCTCCTGCCGCCTTGGGTTTGACTTGTGCAGAGGGTGCCGAGCGGGCCGAGGCGCGGCGGGCCTGCAACCGCGCCAGCGAGGAGCGCAGATCGGGGGCATCGACGACCACGACGACCAGCAGCAGCGAGCCGAAGACGATCTGGGCGCTCGAGGCGGGGAGCGCGGTCACGTTGAAGACCTGTTCCAGCAGGGAGACGGCGAGCGCGCCGAGGAGCAGTCCCCAGATCGCCCCGCGGCCGCCGCGCAGGCTGAGCCCGCCGAGCACCGCCGCGGCGGCGGCGAGGACCAGGGGCTGCAGGCCGGGATTGAGCGAGGCGCTCGCGTTGGAGTAGGCGAGCATCGCCCCGGCGAGACCGGCGAGCGCGCCGCTGACGCCGAACAGCGCGGTCAGCCGGCGGTCGACCGGGACGCCGACGACGCGGCTGGCGCGACGATCGCCACCGAGCGCGCGCAGTTCCGGACCGATCCGGGTAGTCGCGCAGACGACGAGGACGAGGGCGAAGACGCCGAGCGCGATCAGGCTCCGCGGGGAGAAGAGGCCGGCGACGGTCTGGTTGATCCAGATCGAGGCGTCGGTGTTCGCGAAGGTCAGCGTTTCGTTGCCGGCGACCACGTTGGCGAGGCCGAGCAGGGCGATGTAGGTGCCGATCGTGACCGACATCGACTGGACCCGGAGCCGGGCGATGACACCGCCTTGGAGGGCGCCGAGGAAGGCGCAGCCCGCGGTCGCGGCGAGGATCCCGACGAGGCCCGAGTCGGCCCCCGCTTTCACCGCCAGCACGCCGCCGAGCGCCTGCATCCCGAGCACGCTGACGTCGAACTCCCCGGCCAGGATCGTCAGCCCGAGCGCCAGCGCGATCAGCCCCAGCGAGGCGAACCCCTGCAGGGTGTTGTAGACGTCGAAGTCGACCAGTTCGTGGCCGTGGTAGACGGGGGTCAGGAGGTAGGCGGCGAGGACCACGGCGAAGGAGGTGATCGGCACCACCGTTTCCGGGCGCAGCCAGCGGGCGGCGGTGCGGCGCGCGGTGTTCACGCCGTCCCCTCCCGGCCCGAGGCGACCCAGGTCGCCAGCACGACGACCACCACGAGCACGCCCTTCAAGAGGATCTGGGCGCCGGTGTCGAAGCCGCGCAGCAGCAGGAGGTCGGAGATCGTGGCGATGACGATCGCCCCGGCGAGGGTCCGCAGCGCCGAGCCGCGCCCGCCCGAGATCAGCGTGCCGCCGACCAGCACCGCGGCGATCACGTCGAAGGTCGCGGTCCCTTCCAACTGCGCCGAGGCGCCCTTGTTGAAGGCGCCGAGGAAGGCCCCGCCGAGCGCGAACGAGGCGCCCGCGATGGCGAAGGCGATCGCCGTGATCCGCGGGATCCGCATCCCGGCGGCGCGCGCCGCGTCGCGGTTCTCGCCGATCAGGATCACCCGCCGGCCGAGCACCGTGCGCTTGAGGACGAACTGGTAGAGCAGCGCCAGCGCGACCATCACGTAGACGCCGAGCGGCACCCCGAGCGGGGTCGAGTTAAGCGTTTCCCAGCTGCCGCCGGTCGGCTGCACGATCACCCCGCCGCTGGCCTTGGTGGTGATCCCGCTGAGCAGGAAGCCGGCGCCGATCGTGAGGATCACCGGGTTCGCGCCCCAGGCGCCGATGATCAGCCCCTGCAGCGCGGTGACCGCGGCGCCGGCGGCCATCGAGATCGCCAGCGCCGGGACCAGCCCGAGGTTCAGCTCGACCAGGAACACCATCGCCCCCATCACCGCGGTGGCGGCGATCGCCAGCGAGACCAGCGAGCCGATCAGGGTGATGAAGGTGAGGCCGAGGGCCATGATCCCGACGATCGAGGCGGAGCTGAGGATCGCCTTGATGTTTTCGACGCTGAGGAAGCGGTCGGTGGTCAGCGCGAGGACGACCAGGACGACGAGCCCGAGCGCCGCCAGCCCGGTGAAGAGACCGCGCAGGCTGCGCCACTCGGCGAGCGGGCCGAAGCGCTGCCAGGTCGCCACCCTCACGCCGCCACCCCCTCGCGGTGGGTGAGGTCGGAGAGCAGGTCCTCGCGCGAGGAGCCCTCGGCGTAGGTGGCGATCACCCGGCCGGAGCGCATCGTGATGATCGTTTCGCCGAGCTCCAGCAGCTCGTCCAGTTCGGAGGAGGCGAAGACGACGATCTGGCCCTGGCGGGCCGCCTCGCGCAGCAGCTCGTGGATCGCGGCACGACCGCCGACGTCGACGCCGCGGGTCGGTTCGTCGATCAGCAGCACCTCGACCCCGGAGTGCAGGAGGTAGCGGCCGAGCAGCGCCTTCTGCTGGTTGCCGCCGGAGAGGACGCCGACCGGCTCGCCGAGGCGCTCGGTCGGGACGTGGGCGGCCTCGGCCAGCTCGCGGCCGCGCTGCATCTCCTCACGGCCGCCGATCCGGCCGCCGCGGGCGATCCGCCCGAGCTGGGCGACGGTGAGGTTCTCGAGGATGCTGCGGCCGATGAAGAGGCCCTCCGCCTTGCGGTCGCCGGAGACGAAGCCGACCCCGCAGGAGCGGATTCCGGCGGCGTCGCCGAGCGGCAGCCGGCGCTCGGCGAGGCGCACCCGGCCGGTGGCGGCGGGGACGAGGCCGGCGAGGGCGCGGAGCACGTCGGAGGCCCCGGCGCCGACCTGGCCGGCGAGCCCGTAGATCCTCCCGCCGAGGAGCTCGGCGCTGAAGTCGGCGAGCCGGCCGGGGACGCCGAGGCCTTCGACGCTGAGGGCGATCGGGGACTCGCGCGGGTCGAGCTTGCGGTGCGGTGCGGGCTGCAGCTGCTCGCCGAGGATCGCCTCGACCAGGCCGTCGGCGGAGACCTCGCCGATGTCGGCGTCGAGGACTTTGTCGCCGTCGCGCATCACCGTCACCCGGTCGCAGAGGCCGATGATCTCGCCGAGCCGGTGGGAGACGAAGATCACCGCGCAGCCCTGGGCGGCGACCCCGCGGACGGCGCGGAAGACCCGCTCGATCTCGACGTCGGAGAGGGTCGCGGTCGGCTCGTCGAGGATCAGCAGGCCGGCGTCGCGGCCGAGCGCGCGGGCGATCTCGACCAGCTGGCGGGTGCCGATCGAGAGCTCGTCGACGGGGGTGTCGGGATCGACGTCCTCGAGGCCGACCTTGGCGAGCAGCCCGGCGGCGCGGCGACGGGTCCGGCGGGCGTGGCGGAGGAGGCCGGCACCGACCTCGCCGAGGACGATGTTCTCGGCGACCGAGAGGGTCGGGACAAGCGAGAGCTCTTGGTCGACGGTGGCGATCCCGGCCCGCTGCGCGTCGCGCGGCCCGGCAAAGGACTGCGGCGCGCCGTCGAGGAGGATCTCCCCGGCGTCGGGGGCGACGTTGCCGGCGAGCATGTTGATCAGCGTCGACTTGCCCGCGCCGTTGTGGCCGCAGAGCCCGTGGATCTCCCCCGGCGCGATCGCCAGCGAGACCCCGCGCACGGCGCGCACGGCGCCGAAGCTCTTCGCCAGGCCGCGGAGCTCGAGGCGGGGCATGGACTCCGCCGGGCTCATCGGGCAACCTCCCCGTCCGGGGCGTGGATCTCGCGCTTCAGGATCTTTCCGGTCGGGCCCTTGGGGAGCTCGTCCAGCAGCCACACCTGGCGCGGGTACTTGAACGGGGCGACGCGCTGCCGCAGCCACTCGCGCAGCTCCTCCGGCTCGGCGCTCGCGCCGGGGGCGAGCACGACGGCGGCGCCGACCTCTTCTCCCAGCCGCTCGTCCGGCACTCCCACGACCGCAGCTTCGCTCACCGCCGGATGCCGGTGCAAGACCTCCTCGACCTCGCGCGGGTAGATGTTCAGCCCGCCGCGGATGATCATGTCCTTCAGCCGGCCGACCACGTAGACGTAGCCGTCCTCGTCGACCCGGCCGAGGTCACCGGTGAGGAACCAGCCCTCCGGGGTGATCGCCTCGGCGGTCGCGTCGGGGCGGCGCCAGTACCCCTTCATCACGTTGTGGCCGCGGATCGCGAGCTGGCCGGTCTCGCCCGCCGGGAGTCCCTCGGCGTCGTCGTCGACAGCCTGCACCTCGACCCCCTCGATCGGCCGGCCGACCGAGCCTGCGCGCGCTTCCCCGGGCCGGTTCAGCGTCGCCGCCGGGGAGGTCTCCGAAAGCCCCCACGTGTCCAGCACCGGGATGCCGGTGACCCGCTCGAAGTTCTCGGCCTGCTCGCCGGGCAGCGGCGCGCCGCCGGAAGCGGCGATCCGCAGTCCCGGGAACGGCCCGTGGTCGGCGGCCACGGCGGCGATCCCGGCCAGCATCGTCGGCACCCCCATCAGGATCGTCACCCCTTCGCGGTCGACGAGATCGACCGCCGCCCCGGCCTCGAAACGGGTGAGGAGCGCGAGGCGGGCGCCGACCGCGAGCGAGGCGTTCAGCGTGCAGGTCTGACCGAAGGAGTGGAAGAGCGGCAGCGTGCCGAGCAGCACGTCCTCGGGCCCCATGCTCAGCTCGCTGACCACGGCGCGCGTGTTCAGCCCGAGGTTACGGTGGGTCAGCTCGGCCCCCTTCGGCCGGCCGGTGGTACCCGAGGTGTAGAGGATCACCGCGGTCTCCTCGGGGTCGACCTCGACCACGTCGTCTCCGCCGCCATCGCTCGGCGCGCCGCCATCCGACCGTGCATCGCCAGCGTATCCGTCGAGCGCATCGCCGCCGAAAGGCTCGGCGACCCCGATCACCTCGACCGGGCCCGGTCCCGAGTCCGGCAGCTCCGACTCGTGCCAGGCGATCAGCACCCCCGCTTCGGCGTCCTCCAGCGTGTAGGCGCTCTCCCCCGCCCGCAGCAGCGGGTTGATCGGCACGACGACGGCGCCCAGCCGCAGCACCCCGAAGTAGAAGTCGGCGAAGGCGGGGACGTTCGGCAGCTGGATCGCCACCCGGTCGCCGCGGCCGACCCCGCGGGCGGCCAACATCGCCGCCGCCCGCGCACTCCGCTCCCAGAGCTCGCCCACCGTGACCGCCGCGCCGCCGTGGGTGACGGCGGGCCGCTCGGGCCGCGTCGCCGCCGCGGCGGCCAGGGAGAGGGCGAGGTTGCCGCCGCCCAGCACCGGCGGCAACCCCTGGGCCCGGGAGGAGGTCATGCTCCGCGCACTACGCTTTCGTGCACTGCGCGGTGTACTGCGCGAGGGTCTTGGGATAGACCCGTGCCTCTTCCACCGTTTCGGTGAGAGGAACTTCCTGCCCTTCGAGCATCTTCTCGGCGTATTCGGAGACCTGTTCGGCGATCGTGCCCGGGTCCTCCGTGGCCGTCCCGTACATTTCGCCCGCTTCGATCGATTCGATCCCGACTTTGAAGCAGTTACCGCCGGTGACGATCAGGCCGTTGTTCTTCACCCCGACCGGGATGCCGGCCTGCTTCGCCGCGGTGACGATCGGCACCGCCATGTAGTCGGCCATCCCATAGGCGGCCTGGAGGCCGTCCTTGCCGAACTTGGCAAACATCTGCTTCGCGAGTTCGCCCGATTTCACCGGTTCCCAGTTGCCGTCCTCTTCGTAGACGATCTTGTAGCTCGGATGTTCGCCCAGGACTTTGTTGAAGCCTTCCATCCGTTCCTGGGTGAGGAGCATCGCCGCGGTGCCGGTGATCACACCGATATTGCCGCTCTTTTTGCCCTCTTCTTCTAGGCCTTCGACAATGTTTTCCGCGGCGAATTCGCCCAGCGAGACGTTGTCGGAAAGCACCTGATTCAATTCCGATTCGACCGAGGGGTCGGCTTTGCCGTCGGCGTTGAGGATCGGGACTCCCTGCGCCTTCGCCTTTGCGATCGCCGGCGCCACCGCCTTCGAGTCGAGCGCCTCGAGGATGATCAGGTCAGGGTTTTCGGCGACCGCCTGGTTCAGGATCTGGACCTGTCCCGCCGGTTCGACCGTGCCGACGACGCTCACGTCGGCGCCTGCCCCGCCCAGCTTTTCTTCGACGATCTTGTTGAAGACGGCAGCCCACGGGTTGCCTTCGGCGACGGTGACGACGGTGACCTTCTTGCCTTCGATGCCACTGCCGGTGCCGGCTTCTTCGCCGCCTTCTTCGGCGCTCACTTCTTCCGTCCCGCCGGAGCTTTCGGCGGGTTCCGACGAAGACCCCGCGGTACTCGACGAACTGGACGAACTGGACGAACCGCCGCAGGCGGCGACGCCGAGGGCGAGGGCCAACAACAACAGCGCCCCGACCAGCAGCCTGGAGCCCTTGAAAGAGCGTCGATCATCCTCCCCGCCGGGGGGGTTTTTCGCACGCAACATGAATTCTCCTCCTGGTTTGGCAACCCGACCGACGGACCCACCGCCGGCCGATCGTGGGGCATCCTCACCCGCCGCAGGCCCTTCGTCTACAGCAGATCGAGACAAACTTCCCCGCCTCAAAGTTGTACGTTTCCTACAACTTGGCCACGGATCCCCAGATCTACGGCGAGACCGCTCCGCCGCCGCTCACCGAGACGGTTCGCAACACGTACATCGCCCAGGCGGCCGGCCGTCTGCGCGAACGGCTCGACGAGGTGACCCGGCTGATGGTCGAACGGATGGTCGCCGACGTCCCCGTCTACAAGCGCCTGCCGCCGGACGGGATCGCCGACGTCGAAGCGCTGGCCAAACGCAACACCCGCGTGCTCAGCGCAGCGCTCCAGGCGGGCACCCACCTCGACCGCGACGAACTCCGCTACGTCGCCGAGCACGTGCGCGAGCGGGTGCGCCGCGGCGTCAGCCTGGAAGAGATGCTCCACGCCTACCGGGTGGCGATCAACACCTTCTGGGAGGAGGCGATCGCCGAAGGGGTGGAGCTCGGCTTCTCCCGCGACGCGGCCCTCGAACTCGCCCGCCGCACCTCGGAGCTGACCGACGACCTCACCACCCACGCGGCCGAGACCTACGTGCGCGAGATCTCCCGCCTGCGCGCCCTCTCCGACCAGGAAGCCCGCGACCTTCTCGAGCTGCTCCTGCGCGGCGAGGTCGATGCCGAGGCGCTCGCCACCCACCACGCCGCGCCGGGCCTCGACTCGGCCGAGACCCTGATCGTCGTCGTTGGCCGCATCGCCCGATCCGACCGATCCGAATCCGACGCCCTCGAGATCGCCGCCAACGCGATCACCAAGGCCCTCGCCACCCCTCACGCCTCACCCCTCGTGGCCGTCCGCACCGGCGTCGTCGTCGCCGTCGCACCGGCCGAGAAAGGCGCCCCGATCGCCCCCCGCCTGACCGAGGTGACCGACCGCCTGCGCGCCGGCGGCACCGAGCTCTTCTGCGGCCTCTCCACCCCCCGCTCCGGCCTCGTCCGCGTGCCGGCGGCCTTCGACCAGGCGGCCCTCGCCGTCTCCCGCGCCTCCACCTCCCAACCGGTCGTCTCCCTCGCCGAGCTCCCCGTGGTCCAGACCCTCCTCCTCGGCGCCACCGGCACCATGCGCGCCCTCCTCACCTCGATGGCCGAAGACATCGACCTCGACGGCCGCGAATCGGCCGCGGGCATGCGCGCCACCCTCCACGCCTACGCCGACGCATCGATGAACCTCACCCGCGCCGCCGACACCCTCCACGTCCACCCCAACACCCTCCGCTACCGCCTCCGCCGCATCGCCGAGCGCAGCGGCCGCGACCCCCACGACTTCAACGATCTGGTCGACCTGATCTGCCTCCTCGACCTCTTCGACGAAGCCCGCCCGGACCCGTGAGCGAGTTGGAGCTGCAGACCGAGCGACTGGTCCTGCGCCGCTTTCGCCCCGATGACCTTGACCGCCTCGCGGCCATCCAGTCCCTTCCCGAGGTGGCGGAGTTCCTCTACTGGGAGCCGCGCTCCCGCGACCAGGCCGCCGCGGCCCTGGCCCGCTACATCGCCGAGACCCGCCTCGCGGCCGATGACGACGCGGTGACCCTGGCCGTGATCCGCCGCGAGGACGACCTGCTCCTCGGCACGGTGACCGTCTGGCTCCGCTCCGTCGAGCATCGCCAAGCCGAGGTCGGCTACGTCTTCCACCCCGACGCCGGCGGCCGCGGCTACGCGACCGAGGCCACCCGCGCCCTCATCGCCTTCGCCTTCGACGACCCAGGAGCTCATCGCGTCTTTGCCCGCACCGACGCCCGCAACAAGCCATCGGCCGCCCTCCTCACCCGCTCAACCTCCGCCAAGAGGCCCACTTCCGCGAGGCCGAGATCTTCAAGGGCTCCTGGGGAGACGAACTCGTCTTCGCCATCCTCGCCCGCAAATGGTCCCGCAGCGCCGACCCCACCTGAACCCCGTTACGATCCATCCCCCTCTGGGGCAGTGGCCCAATTGGCTAAGGCACCGGTCTCCAAAACCGGCGATTCCAGGTTCGAGTCCTGGCTGCCCCGTCTCCCTGAATCCCGCCTATATGGCGGGATTTCGCATTCCAGAGCGAAAATCAGTCGCTCCCGCTCCGATTACCGAGAGGTCAACACGGGTCCACGAAAGTCAACGAAAGGCCCTCATCCAGAGGTTTCGTTCCCTAATCGTTCCCTAATCGCGTCTGCCAGGGACCGTCAAAGGGCGCCCGATCCTGCGGTGCCGACCGGTACCGCCGACCCGCAGCGTCGCTGTGGGTCCAAGTCGACAGATGAGCCCGGACGGTCCTATCCTGCCTGCCCGGTACGGAAAAGGGTTCCGTGCCCCTGGGAATAAAGAGCGGTTCCGGTACCACAGCGATGTCACCGGGCACGCGAGGGGAAGCAGTAAGAGGGAGAAAGCGCCAACGGTGCCGGATCACTGCGACGGTCCCGCGCTTCGACGTACGCTTGCAGGCCGCCCGCAGTCACCCGCAGGGCGGCAGTCTGCCGAGGCCGAGCAAGGCGAGCGCCTTGACGGCGGACGGCCCCATGATCTCCCTTCGTCGGCAGGCGCGGCGGTTCCCGCCCTGCCGAGATAGAAGCCCTCGATTCAGGTACGCGGTGCCGGCTCGACCAGGCGCAGCTTGCCGAGCGGAGCGAAGATGATCCGCGCCGCCGGTCCAAGATCGGGCTTCGTCACCTCGATCATCGCGGTGTCGTCGTCGTGCAGCTCCAGCACCCCGCCACGCGCGCCTGCGGGCGCGTCGTCGACGGGCTCGGTCAACTCGACCAGATCGAATTCGGCGATTTTGTGGGCTACGGCCATGCCCTGATGTTAGGGGCTGGGATAGGCGGTGACCAGGCGCGGGGCGGAATCGTGCGCAGCGTAGTGCCAGCTCATCTCCACCGTCGCGCTGCGCTCGCCGATCGTGACCTCCCCCCGGACACCGCAGACGATCCCGTTGTCGCCCCGGTCACGCACCTCCACGATCGCCAGGTCTGCGACAGCCTCGGCGAGCGCAGCCCAGACCGTCTCGCGGTCCGCGACGGTGACCCGGAAGACGCGCTCCCATTCGGGACCGTGCCCGCCCGGGTTGAGGACCCAACCATCGAGCTTGATCTGCTCGTACCAGTAGTCGGTCGCCCGCGGCAACGTCTCTCCGATCTGCGGCGGCCATCCCATCGCGGGGGCACACTATCCGTCGACCTGACGCATTTCTGACGCCAGGCGGGGGAGCGGGTCGCCGCCGGTGAGGAGGCCCGCGCGGGGATGGTCGCACCGGTCGCTGTCGCTGCCCCCGCCGGCCGGCCGGACGGCTCCGGCGTCGATCGCCTGATCTTTTGCCGGGGCCACGGAAGGGGCCACCAGGCTTCGGATGGTGACCGAGACCGACGGACCGTTCGCCAAGACCGGAGACACTGAGAGCCAACCCTTGGGAGATGGAAGGGCCGCGCGGTACCGTCCACGCCGGTCGACGCAGGTCCGAGACTCGTTGCCGGCGCCTGATCGGACAGCTTTGCGCCGTCAGCCGCCGAGGCCGGCCTGCACAAGACGGGCGAGAAGGAGGGCGGCGGAGAACAGGAGCTGGACCCGCACCAGGACCAGGGTCGCGCTGCGTAAGCGCGACGCGCGGGGCGGCGGCAGGGTGTCGAGGCGGGGGGTCGTCCAGGCCGCCCGTTCGGCCGCGGTCGACAGCGTCGTCGGTCGGTGGCGGGGGCGCCGGAGCTGGAGGACGCCCATGGCAGCCAGGACGAGTGCAAGGAGGGCGAACACGGCGACCGAGATCGTCGCCACGTCAGCGTCGGGGAAGAGCGTCGTGACCGTCAGGATCGTCGAGAGCGCGACCAGTGCGCCCACCGTCGCCGCGCCGATCGCGGTCAGCCACCCCGGGTTCACCCACGGTCCAAGTACGTCGCGGTCGTTGCAGAGGAGCAGGAGGAAGACCGAGGCGCTCGGCAGGAGGATGCCCGCCAGCGCCTGGACGCCGGTGGTGATCAATCCCAGCGGCGCCCCGGGGATCAGGACGACCGCGACGGCGATCGCCACCAAGGCCACCGAGGTCGCGCGGAACACACGCGCGTCGCGCCAGCGGCGGTGGAGGGAGTGACGGAAGCCGAAGTAGTCGCCGACGGCGTAGGAGCCGCTCAGGGTGACGGCGGCGGCCCCCAGGAGCGAGGCGTTCAGGAGGACGACCGCGAAGAGGATGGCGGCGAGGGGCGAGGCGGTCGCCCGGAGGTTGCGGGCCACCGCGCCGGCGTCGGCGAACGAGCCGTGCAGGGCGGTGCCGTCGAAGGCCCAGGCACAGGTCAACATGATCGCGACCGCGCCGAGGAGGACGAGGACCGTGCCGAGCAGCGTGTCGAGGCGCTCGTAGGCAAGCCAGCGGGGGGTGATCCGCTTGTCGACCACGTTCGACTGCTGGAAGAAGAACTGCCAGGGCGCGATCGTCGTGCCCGCGATCGCGATCACGAGGAGAACGAAGGAGGAGCCCGAGCTCGCGGGCGCGGCGGTCGATCCGACCGCACCGCCCGCCCCGTGCACGAGGAGCGCCAAAGGGATCGCGGCGAGGCTGACCACGACCAGGGTCAGCATGGTCCGCTCCCAGCCCCGGAAGCCGGCGCCGACGATCACCGCGACCAGCAGCGCCGCAGCGATCGGCACGGCGAGATAGCGACTGACACCGAAGAAGCCGAGCGCCAGGGTGACGCCGATGAGGTCGGTGACGATCGTCAGCGCGTTCAGCGCAAGTAGGTCGCCGAGGGCGAAGGCGCCCCAACGCCGGCCGAAGCGCTCGACGATCAGGCGGGCGTGGCCGGCGCCGCTGACGGCGCCCAGCCTGGCGACCATCTCCTGGTTGATGAAGAGCACCGGCGCCAGCGCGACCAGAACCCACAGGAGGCCCGCCCCGTGCTCCTGCCCGGCCTGCGCATAGACCGAGATCCCGCCCGCGTCGTTGTTGGCCAGCATCACCACCAAGCCGGGACCGAGGATCGCCAGCAGGGTCATCAGTCGCCGTCGTGGCGAGCGACGCGGCCCCGTGTCGAATACCGAGAGGGTGCCGAGCGCCCCTTCGACGTCGCCGACGTGGGCGCGGTCCAGGACCGAGCGGCGCTCGGCCGGCGGGCTGAAGGTCGGCTCGATGACCGCCGGGCCGGCGCGACCATTCATCGGGCGCCCCGCCGCAGCCGCGCCGCGCCGCGCCGCGCCTTCGAGGCGCCTGAGGTGTCGGTGATGTGGCGAATCGCCTCGTCGAACAGGAGCGCGACGTGGTCGTCGTAGAGCTCATAGACGCGGCGGCGGCCATCACGGCTCGCCCGCACCAGTCGGTGCTCGCGCAGCACGCGCAATTGATGGGAGACGGCGGACTGCTCCATTCCGGTCGCCTCCATCAGTCCACTGACGGTCGCGGGGCCGAGGCGGAGCTGGTCGAGGATTGCCACCCGGCTTGCCGTCGAGAGCGCGAACATCACGTCGGCGACCTGCTCGACCTGGCGTGGTGAGAGCGGTTTCCTGTCGGGGCGTTCGGATGGGCTCATCGGCGGCCTGCTGTTAGCATGAATGACTGTTCATGCGATTTTCTATCTTCAGGCGAAGGTCTGCGGCCCATGGCGACGATCGTAGAGGCCATGCCGTGACCGCCTGCGTGATCCTGGCCGCAGGCGCGGCCGTCCTGCTCTGCCTGCTGGTCCAGGTCACGACCCCGGCGGTCGAGGTCTTCACCGCGGCAGCCATGGGGGCCGTGGTCGGGAGGCAGCTCGGTGATCGCTCCGAGCGCGGGGAGACGGTCCTGCGTCTGCTGCTCGCGGCCGTCTGGGTGGCCCTCGGGCTCACCCGTCCCGACGCGGCCGGGCTGATCGTCGCGTCTCTCGGTGCCGGCTTCGGCGTCCTGGTCATCGTCGGCTCGGCATCGGCCCGTCGTGGATCCAAAGACATATGAATATGCAATCATGGATAAGCGCCGTCCGGCGCAGATCGCAAACGAGCATGAAAGCGAGGTGAGCAGGTCCGTGACCGGTGACAGTCCGAGTCGAAACGCAGTGCCGCTCTCCTCGCCGATCCTCTAGGCCGACAGGCTCCTGACAGGACCTGTGCCCTGGGTCCGGACGGTCTGAGGTACCACGCGAGGGCGGGCGGTCCGCGGATACCTGCTCTTCGGAGCGATGAACCCCGACCGCACCTTCCCCAGCCCCGACGCCCTGCGCCGCCTGCCCTTCGGGCCGCTCGACCTGGCGGTCTTCGCGGTGATCCTGATCGGCCTCCTCCTCCTGCTCGAGGTCGGCAGGGGCGCCACCGTCTCCTTCGCCCCGACGCAGGTGACGACGATCAGCACCGACCCGGCGAACCTCCCCTACTACGCGGCGCGGAGCCTGCTGCGGATGTTCGTCGCGCTCGGTTTCTCGGTCCTCTTCACCCTCGGCTACGGCTACCTGGCGGCGCGCAGCCGGCGGGCCGAGAAGATCCTCGTCCCGGCCCTCGACATCCTCCAGTCGGTCCCGGTGCTCGGCTTCCTCTCGGTGACGGTGACCGCCTTCATCGCCCTCTTCCCCGGCAGCCTGCTCGGCCTGGAGTGCGCCTCGATCTTCGCGATCTTCACCGCCCAGGCGTGGAACATGACCTTCAGCTTCTACCACTCGGTCCGTGCCCTGCCGCGCGAACTCGACGAGGTCAGCCGCAGCCTTCGCCTCACCCGCTGGCAGCGCTTCTGGAAGATCGAGGTGCCGAACTCGATGGTCGGCCTGGTCTGGAACGGGATGATGAGCTTCGGCGGCGGCTGGTTCTTCCTCGCCGCCTCCGAGGCGATCAGCGTCCTCAACCGCCACTACGCCCTGCCCGGGATCGGCTCCTACGTCGCCACCGCGGTCGACCACGGCGAGATGGGGAAGGTCGGCCTCGGCATCGCGACGATGGTGGTGATGATCCTCGCGGTCAACGTCTTCTTCTGGCGGCCGCTGACGGCCTGGGCCGAGCGCTTCAAGCTGGAGGAATCGGCGGCGGCCGAGCAGCAGGGCTCGCTCGTGCTGAACCTGCTGCGCCGCACCTCCTGGCCGCGGCTCCTCGGTGCCGCGCGGCGACCGGTCACCGAGCGCGTCGGTCGGCTGATGCGCGTCCTCGGTCGCGACGGGACGGCGCCGCTGAGCGTCCCGGCGCGGCAGACCCGACGCGGCGATCTGATCTTCGGCGTCCTCGTCGGCGTACCGCTGGCCTACGGCCTCTATCGGCTGATCGCCTACGTCGGCGCCGACGGCTACGGCGTCCTGCCCGAAGCCTTCGGCCTCGGCGCGATCACCTTCGGCCGGGTCTGCGTGCTGCTCGTGATCGGCACCGTCATCTGGGTCCCGGTCGGGGTCTGGATCGGTCTCAACCCGCGGGTCGCGCGCCTCGCCCAGCCGATCGTCCAGGTGCTCGCCAGCTTCCCGGCGAACTTCCTCTTCCCCTTCGCGACGCTGGCCTTCATCAAGACCGGCCTCAGCCTGAACGTCGGCGGCATCCTGCTGATGAGCCTCGGCGCGCAGTGGTACATCCTCTTCAACACGATCGCCGGCGCGATGGCGATCCCCACCGACCTTCGGGAGGCCGCCGACGTCGCCGGCCTGCACGGCTGGAACCGCTGGCGGCGGCTGATCATCCCCGGCATCTTTCCCGCTTACGTGACCGGCGGGATCACCGCCTCGGGCGGCGCCTGGAACGCCTCGATCGTCGCCGAGGTGGTCACCTACGGCGGCACCACCCTGACCGCCTCCGGCCTGGGCGCCTTCATCGCCGGGGCGGCCGAAGACGGCGACTTCCACAAGATCCTCGCCGGGGTGATGGTGATGAGCATCTACGTCGTCGGGCTCAATCGCCTCTTCTGGCGTCGCCTCTACGGCCTGGCCGAGACGCGCTACTCACTGTGAGAACGAGAGGAGGACGAGGATGACCCCGGAGACCAAGACCCCGACCCATGGTGCGCAGGGGATGAGGTTGATCGAGGTGCGCGACCTGCAGAAGACCTTCGACACCCGCGACGGCGAGCTCTCGGTCCTGGAGGGGATCGACCTCACCGTGCGGGAGAGTGAGATCGTCGCCCTGCTCGGCAAATCGGGCTCGGGGAAGTCGACCCTGCTGCGCTGCATCGCGGGGCTGATCCCGCCCAGCGAGGGCCTCGTCCTCTACCGCGAGCAGCCCTTCGTCGGCACCAACCCGGGGGTCGGCATGGTCTTCCAGAGCTTCGCCCTGCTGCCCTGGTTGACCGTGCAGCAGAACGTCGAACTCGGCCTGGAGGCCCAGGGGATCGAGCCGGAGCCCCGCGCCCGCCGCGCCGTCGCGGCGATCGACACGATCGGCCTCGACGGGTTCGAGTCCGCCTACCCGAAGGAGCTCTCGGGCGGGATGCGTCAGCGGGTCGGCTTCGCCCGGGCGCTGGTGATGGAGCCCGACGTGCTGCTGATGGACGAGCCGTTCAGCGCCCTCGACGTGCTCACCTCGGAGAACCTGCGCACCGAGCTCCTGGAGCTGTGGGCCGACGGCGAGTTTCCGACCGAGGCGATGCTGATGGTCACCCACAACATCGAGGAGGCAGTGCAGTTCGCCGACCGGATCGTCGTGCTCGGCACCAATCCGGGTCGGGTGCGGGCCGAGGTGGCGGTCGACCTCGACCGTCCGCGCGACCGCCGCGCGCCGGGGTTCGAGGCGCTGCTCGACCGGATCTACGCGATCATGACCGGACGCGAGGCGCGCGAACCGGGGTCGCCGACGGTCGCCGCGCCCACGACCGCGGCCGGGTCGGAGTCGCGCCCGGCGATGCTGCCGCACGCGAGCGTGGACGGCTTCTCAGGCCTCCTGGAGATCCTCCGCGATGCCGGGGGAGACACCGACCTCGCCGATCTCGCCGATGACATCTCGCTCGACGTGGACGACCTGCTGCCGTTGGTCGACGCCTGCCTGATGCTCGGGTTCGCCACGACCAGCGAGGGCCGGTTGCGGATCACCGAGCAGGGCCGCGGCTTCGCCGACGCCGACATCCAGGAGTCCAAGCAGCTCTTCGCCGGCGTCGCGATGGAGCGGGTGCCCTTCATGCGGACGGTCCGCCAGTCTCTCGACCATGCCGACGACGGCGCGCTCAAGGTCGGCTTCTTCCTCGACATCCTGCGGCGCAGCTTCAGCGGCGAGGAGGCGCAGGCGCAGCTTGAAGTGGCGATCGACTGGGGTCGCTACGGCGAGCTCTACGAGTACGACTCCCAGACCGAGGAGCTGACCCGGAACCTGGAGGAGCGGCCGGGCTGAGCCGACCCCACTTACGCAAGCATCTGCTCTTGGCCGGACTGTAAGTGGCTGGCGCTGCATTTCGCTCCGGCACCCTTCAAGGAGTTCACTCATCGTGCCGTCACGGTGGCAGGGCCAGGCCAAGAAGGGCAGGGTCTGCCCGCCGAGCCGCAGGTCGAAATCGGGCCTCCTGGCCCTGAACCGGGTGCAGGAAAAGGTCGGCGATCGTTGGCGCGATCTGAAGCTTGAGTCGATTGGCCTCCAGGACCTGCGCCACTCCTTCGCCACCTGGCTCGACCACGCCGGGGTCAGCCCGAAGGTGTCATCGGAAATCATGGGTCACAAGACGCCGGAATATCGGACGCCGGGCGCCGCCCGGATCACCCAGGACCGCTACACCCACCTGCTGACGGGCGAGCTGCAACGCGCGCTCAAGCAGTTGGAAGTGTTCTTGAAGGAGCGGTTGAACGAGGAGTCCACCGGCGCCGGATCGACCCGGTAGGAGCAGCCGCCGCCCCCGGCGGCGGCCTCTCTCGGCACGCTTCATTTCATTTCCAGCTCCGGCGGCCCAGGTCGCCGGGGCATGAGGTTCGGTGGAGGCCGCGAGGTCTTGCCGGTCGCCTCCGGCGTCCGGCGTAGCCTCCTCCGGCCATACGGTCTTGAGGGTCCGAGTCCTGGCTGCCCGTTCAGGATTTCACCGAGCTTTCGTTCCCTACGCCGTTCCCTAATGGGATTTCGTCACCCTGATTTGGCTCTGTAAGCGGCTGGGGCAGTGGCCCAATTGGATAAGGCACCGGTCTCCAAGACCGGCGATTCCAGGTTCGAGTCCTGGCTGCCCTGTCCCGGCGCCGCATTTTTCCGGAAGCAGCGACCTGACCTCCGGGCTCTGGGGGTGAATCGGTTGGTCGCGCGGACTGAGCGCTGTAGTGCCGGCGCCGGACGAAAGCCTTGCAGCTGAGACGCGTGACCCGGACGGCAACTGCGTGGTCATCCCTGGATCCCTCTGGCACGAGAAGGTGTTGCGAGATCATCCGGAGCTTGGCCCCCACTTCGCCGACGTGCTCCGCGCGATCGGCGAGCCCGACCATGTCACTCCCGACCCGATCCTCGAAGGGCGGCGCCGTCATTACCTCCGCAATGCCGGTCCCAGTCGCTGGCTGCTGGTGGTCCTAAGCTATGAACAAGAGCCGGCGCGACTAATCACCGCGTTCGCCAATCGGAAGGATCCCCGTTCATGGACCAAGTGAAGATCAGGATCGGCACTGTGACCTTCGACCACGCCGACTACGACGCCGACTCGGACGTGCTCTACCTCCATGTGGGCGAGCCTCAGGAAGCCGAGGGCGAGGAGACCCCGGAGGGCCACGTCCTCCGCTACGCGCCCGGCACCCAGAGCATCGTCGGCCTTACCGTTCTCGGCGCCCGCCGGCTGCTCGACCGCGACGGAAACCTCACCGTCACGATCCCGGAGCCGATCGAGGCGAGCGCCGACGATCTAGCCCCGGCCCTCGCCGCCGTCTGACCCAGGCATAGCCGGCGGCCAAGGCACCCCCGTCCGGCTCGATATCCCTTTCTCCGTCACCAAATCGACGGCGACGCCGAGCGCCTCCTCCAGATCGTCGCCGAGCGCCACCAAGACAATGCCGCCGAGGGCGCCTCAGCCTCCGAGCGCGATCCGGGTGGCCGCCGCCCTGTTATGGACGTCGAGCTTCCTGTAGATGCTCTCGGTGTGGCGGACGACGGTGTGGGGGCTGATCCCGAGGTCGCCTGCGATCTCCTTGTTCGCGCGTCCTGCCGCGAGCAGGGCAAGTACCTCCGCCTCACGCGGGGTGATCCCCAGTCGGGGCGCCAACTCTGCCGCCCCGAGGTGTCGTTCGGCTCGGGGTGGCGGGGCAACGGCGCGGGCCCGGGCCGCCCGCAGATGCGGCACCAGTAGTTGCAGGAGGGCGCCTTCACGCTCGCCGAAGTCACGCCCGCTGCGGTGAAAGGCGATGCAGCAGCTGGAGCCCGGACTCCAGGCGAGCTGTGCGGACAGCTCACGGCCCATCCCGAGCGGCCGGTAGAACTCGCTGAAGAGCGCACCTCCTCGCCACCCAGCCCAAGCGGCATCGGAGAGACGCAGCGCCTGCTCGCGGGGTCCTCGAAGGTCGGAGGGGATGAACGGATGGTCGCGCCACCCGCGACCGACCGCCCCGAGGAGATCGGGGTTGTAGATCTGGGGGTCTGCGAGCTCGAAGGATCCCCCGCTGCCCCAGCAGCCGGAGCGCGAGACGATCATCGCCTCTGCCCCGAGCAGATCGACCAGCCCGTGGAAGACCTCCACCGCGTCGGCCACGCGGGCGCATCCCGCCAGCGCCACGGCGAAGTCGAGTGCCGCACGCGCGTCGTTCATCCGCAGCTGCCCCCGCGAGCTCACGGATGGCAAGGATTCCCTATGTACATCCTCCTTTCAAGCCAGGAAGCTGTCCTGTCATGCGTGATGGGGGCCCAAAACGGACAAACTGCGTAGTCCTGCGAGCGCCCGCGGGGCGAATCGCGCTCCTCCTGGCGCTCGCGGCGCTCGTCTCGTTCCCCGCGGCGGCAACGGCGAGGCCCGGTTTCTTCGTCCGTCCGGCCCACGAGGAAGTCACGCTTCCAGGGCAGGCCGGGGAAGGCTGGTCGGTCTTCATCCTCGCCAGACACCGGGCGACCGTGGTCGTCGAAGACGCTCCGGGCACCGAAGGGGTGACCTACGAACTGCCGGCGACGCTGAGGGGCAATCGACTCGAGGTCCACTACGGCGGGGTGATCGACGTCTCCGTGCGATTCCACCCCCGCACCCGGCGGCTCGTCCCGGTACTCCCGCACGAACACTGCAGCGGACGACCTCCGGAAATCCTCAGTGGCACCTTCGTCGGCAAGATCGAGTTCCACGGCGAACTCGGCTACGCCGAACTTGACGAGTCGAGCCACAAAGGGACGCTCGAACGCTCGGTGCGCCAGGTCTGCCGGCGACGGCACCCGGCGAAGGCCGCGGTCTACCTCGAAGCACCGGTCGAACAACTGGTCGCCGAACGAAGGAAAGGCGACGGAGAAACCTTCTTTGCGGCGATCTCGAACTTCCCGACCCTGATCCCCCATCCGCGCTGGTCTTTCGAAGCCAGCCGCTCCGAACACGAGGGACGGGTGAAGATCGTGAGGCAGGTCGGCCTCGAACTGGAAGCCGGCGCCGCCTTCACCGACGAAGAAGGGGCGCCGCCGAGCGCGACCATCGAACCTCCGACCCCCTTCTCCGGCCGCGCCGAATACCGGGGCGGACCAGGACCAATCACCTGGACCGGCTCACTCGGCGTCACCTTCCCCGGCCTGGCCCCGACCGCACTGACCGGTCACGGGTTCACCACCCACTTCTGCGTCGGTGAAGGACGCGCCGCGCGGCCGTGCGAACACTCCCCTCTGGCCGAGGGGCTCCTGTGAGGTACATCCGTCGATCGCTGACCACTACCTGGAGAACGGACAATCCATGAGACTGAAATCGAAGCTGGGAACGTTGAGCGGCCACACAGGAAGGGCGGTGGTGCTGGTCGTCGTCGGGGTCGTGGCCGGCGCGGCGGCGACGGCGATCGCGGCCGTGCCCGGGAACGACGCGGTCGTCAACGCTTGTTACGAGGTTCAGCAGGACGGGACGACGCCCCTGGCCGGTGCGCCGAACCTGCGGATCATCGATCCCGCGGCGGGCCAGACGTGCAACGCCCCCGGTGGCCCCGGCCCGACCGAGCACGCGTTGAGCTGGAACGAGTCCGGGCCGCCCGGCCCCGAAGGCGCGGCCGGCGCTCAGGGTGTGCCGGGGGCCCAAGGCGCCGCCGGACCGGCCGGAACCTCGGTGTCGATCGGCGGCCAGACCTTCACCTTGAGCGACGGCAAGACCCTGGCCCCGCCGGCCGACTCGATCCCGCCGCTGCAGGTCACCCCCGGCGCACCGCCGGTCGGGACGATGACCCTGGGAGGCGGCGGCGCGGCGGCGACCGGCGTCCTCGCCTGGCAGCTCGTCGGCGGATCCGGCGGCGGCGCCCACGCCATCCAGATCGTCATCCCGGCGAACAAGGCCGCCGTGGCCCTGCTGAAGCACTGCGTGACCGGCAAGCACATCAGGAGCGGCACGCTCACCGTGCGCAAGAACCGGGTGGACGGCGGGCCAGGGAAGATCGTCCTCACCGACGCGACGGTCGACTCCTACAGCCCCTACGACGACAAGGGCAAGGGCGGCACCGGCACCCCGACCGAGACCGTCTCGCTCGCCTACAAGAAGATCAAGTTCACCTACGACGACAACGACGAGACCGAGATGGAATGATCGCGATCAGGCGGCGCGGGAAGCCAGGCGCTCCGCCAGCTGCCAGCGGGATTTGATGTCCAGCGCGGCGTAGACGCGGCCGAGGTGGGTCTCGACCGTCTTCTCGGCGATCTCGAGCTGCTCGGCGATCTCGCGGTTGCGGAGTCCGGCGGCCGCGAGATCGGCGACGCGGCGCTGGGCCGGGGTGAGGGCGGCGATGCCATGAGACTGGATTCGGGGGGCCGGCCCGCCGCCGGAGCGAAGCGCTGCCAGGGCACGCCGGCTGAGGGCTCGCGCGCCGCAGTCGGAGGCGAGCTCGACCGCCTGGCGCAACAGCTCGCGGCCGGCGCGCAGCCGGCGGGAGGCGACCAGGTGCTCGCCCCGGGCGACCAGCGAACGGGCGTACTCGAGGCGGGCGGGCGAGCCGGCGAGGACCGCGCACGACTCCTCGAGCAGCGGGTCGGCCATCTCGCCGGCTCGGAGCGCCCCAAGCGTGCGGAGGGCGACGCCGAGCTGCCGCGGAGCGCCGAAGGCCCGGGCCAGCTCGACCTCCTCCTCGGCCAGGGCAAGCGCCGCCTCGACCCGACTGCCGGCCACCTCGGCGAGCGCCAGGGTCGGGCGCCAGGGGAGAGCGAGCAGGCGATCCCCGTTCCAGCGGTGCAGCAACTGGCCGCACAGGCTCAGTGAGGCCACCGCCTCGGCGGTCTGACCGCTTTCGAGCGACCGGCGCCCGCGGGCGACGAGCAGGGGTAGTCCAAGCGAGAGGGTGGGCGGTCCGAGCGAGAGCTCGTCCGACCCGGGCTCTCCCTGCTCGAGCTCCGCCTCGATCCGCACCGCCTCCAACAGGGGCCGGGCGAAGTGGTCGGCCGGGAGCTGGTTCAGGCCGTCCTCGACCAGGTCGGCGGCGGTCGGGACGTCGCCGCGGGCGAGCGCGATCCTGGCCCGGTTGGCCTGAACCAGGCCGACCACGACCGCCATTCCGCGGCGACGGGCTTCGGCCAGCGCGCGTTCGAGCTCGGCCTCGGCCAGGGCAAGGTCTTCGGCGAGACAGAGCGGCTCGAGGGCGATCCAGAAGGCCGACTCGTCGCAGGCGAGCTCGGCTGCAGCGAAGGCCGCGCGGCCGGCCTCCGCCACGGCTGCCGCGTCGGCGCCCGCGAGCGCCGCCTCGGTCGCCTCCTGGGCGAGAAGATGGGCCTCGAAGCGCTCCCAGGCGGTCCGGGCGCCGTCCGCCTCGGCGCGCATCTGGGCCAGGCGGCGCTCCAGCTCGGCGCGACCGCCAAGGTCCCAACGCGCCGCCGCCGCGACAGTGACCAGGAGCCAAGAGCGCAACCGGCTCGGCCCCTCCGGCAGCCCGTCGAGGCCGGCCCCGGCGATCGCGATGGCCTCGGAGCAGCGGCCGGTGGCGACCAGGAGGCGGGCGACGCTATGCGCGCAGAGGCCCTTCTCGGCGGGGGTGGAGGCGAGTTCGAGCGCCCGCCGCAGCCGCTCCTCGGCAGGCTCGAGGCGCTGCTCATAGGCGAGGCAGACCCCGACCCGGCGGACCAGGTCGGCGACCGCCGCGGGCGGCGGCGGCTCGCCCAGGGCGCGTTCGAGCAGCCCGCGGGCGGCCGCGGGAGAACCGTCCCGAAGCGCCTCGGCCGCAGCCTCGGCGAGCAACCGGGCGGTCTCGGGGTCGGCGGCCGGGTTGGTGCGGAGCAGGTGCGCGGCGACTCGCTGGAGCGGCGCGCCGGCCTCGCCGAGGAGGCGCGCGGCCTCGCGGTGGAGGTTGCCGCGAACCTCGGAGGGGATCTCCTCCTCGACCGCGGCGCGCAGGATCGGCGTGCGGAAGCGCAGGCCCGGGCCACGGTCGAGGAGAAGCCGACGCTCCAGCCCGGCGACGGCGCGGCCGGCCTCCTCCGTCCCCAACCCCGCCAGCTCGCCCGCACTTGCCAGAGCACCGCTGCCGTCGAGCACCGCCGCCGCGCGCAGCAGCGCGGCCTCGGCGTCGTCGAGACGGGCCAGCCGGCGTCGCACCATCTCGCCGATCCCCGGCGGCACCATCTCCCGGAGCGTTCCGATCGAGGCGGCGACCGGGGGCAGCTCGTCTTCCTCGACCGCGAGCAGCAGCTCGCGCAGGAGCAGCGGGTTGCCACCGGTCAGCTCGTGGCAGGCGGCGCAGAACTCCTCGTCGGCGTCGGGCAGCCAGTGGCGGACGTGGTCGGCGCAGGCCGCGCGGTCGAGCGGCGCCGGCCGCAGCACGGTCACTCCGTCCTCCAGGGTCAGCTCACCGAGCGGGTCGGCGCCATCCTCGTCCTCGCGGACGGCGATCGCGAGGAGCAGCGGGAGCCGGTCGGCGCGGCGGGCGAGGTAGCGGAGGAAGGCGAGCGACGGCGCGTCCGCCCAGTTCGCATCGTCGACGAAGATCGCCACCGGCCGCTCCGCGCAGAGGTTGACGACGGCCGCGTAGAGGGCGTGGACGAGCGCCGACTCGCCGCTCGGCTCCTCCGGGTCGCCGCCACCCAGGAGAAGCGTCCGCGCAGGGCCGGCGGCGCCCTCGAAGAGCTCCGCGGGCGCGCCGTCGAGGCTCGGCTCGAGGAGTTGCCGGACCACCCCGAAGGCGAACTCGCGCTCGAGCGGCGCGGCGCGGGCGACGAACGACGCGAGGCCCGCCGCCGCGGCCGCTTCGGCTCCCGAGCGCAGGAGCGTCGAAGCTCCCATCCCGACCGGGGCCGCGATCAGGACGACGCCCCCCTCGCCGGCGGCGACGGCATCGAGCCGGTCCGCGAACGCGGCCAGCTCTACCTCGCGCTGCAGAAGCCGGCGTGGGGCCATCGGCCGGAAGCATCACACACGCGAACGGGGCGGCCGCCCTCGCATCGGCAGCCGCCCCGTCGCCACCTTCCTGCCGTGGCGCGGATCGATCAGCGGGAGAGCTCCACCTTGCCGCTGTGATGGACCCAGGCATAGTGCTGACCATCGTGGGTCGCGGCGATTCCCAACACCCGGGATCCGCCGTTGTCGCCCCCGCTGGAGCCCAGGAAGGGAGCCGTGCCGAAGGGATGCACCCCACCGTCGGTGCCGACCAGCCAGTAGCCGTCGGTCCGGTTGAGAACGTCCCGGCTCACGGCGATACCGGTGATTTCGTGACCGCCGGGCGGATTGCCTCCGGTCGAGCCGTGGAACGTCGCGTTGCGGGCGTGGACGCCACCGTCGTGCATGACGATGTAGTAGCCGCCCTCGATCGTCGTCGCGATCCCGGTCGGCACCGCGCTGCCGCCCATCACGTCGCCGTAGGAGACGGCGTCACCGACGGTCCAGACGGCTCCGTCGCGACCGACCGCGTAGAAGCCGTTGCCGCTCGGCGTCGTCGCCGCGGCGACGATCTGCTTGGTTTCCATGTTCTTCTTGAAGCCGCTGCAGGTGGACAGATCGCCGCCGCACACTTCCGGCGCACCGCCCTTGGCGATGATTTCGCCGTTGAAGCCGACGATCCAGTAGCCACCCTGCGGACGGGGCGCGATGCTCCCCCGGGTGTCCGAGCTGCCGAGGTCGGTCGCACCGTGATGCGTCCCGGTCCATGACGGGCCTTCGTAGGCCGGGTCGATCCGGTCCACCTGGGTCCACCAGCCGCCGCTCGGCGAGGCCGCGATGCTGGTCAGCACCTGATCGCTGATCGCGCGGCCGTTCCAGCCGCCGCGCCCGGAGGCCTCGGCGCCGGCCGCGAAGCCGACCGCCAACAGGCTGCCGAGGCCGACGACGACGCCGGCCTTGACCTTGTCGACCTTCTTCCAGATCCGTTTCATCTCAATCTCCTTCATCCGTATTTCGATCGGGATGAGCCTCGTCGCCCGCGACCGCGCTGTCGTCGGGGAACCCCCTACGGGTGCCCCTACGGATGCGGACGGCCGGCGGGCTGGCGCCCGCCGGACCGCGGTTCAGTCGGCTACGTGGTTCGCCACGAATAGGCCGTCGGGATCGCGTTCTTTCGCGATCGCCTCGAGCCGGTCGGCGGCCTCGGGCGCGAAGGCATCCCGCATCGGGCGCTGCTCGTCGAAGGTGAGGATCGTGTCGCGGACGCCCGCGAAGGGGGCGATGCGCGCGGTCGCCTCGCGCTGCGCGGCAAGAATGGGCGCTTCGGCCTGCGCCGAGGTGATCGGGGCGGTCGAGTAGAAGAGACCCTCCGCCGCGAGCGTGCCGGCGGCCCCGGGATCGGGGGCGGTGTCACGCAGGGCGCCGCCGAGATGGCGGATTTCGACCGACACCAGGGGCGTGTCTACCCCTGCCCCGGCGAGCGCCAGCAGGGCGTCGGTCTCATCCGGCCCGATCCGGTCGACGAGGCCCGCGTGGCCCGAAGCCGGCGTCGGGTTGGTCGGATCCCCGGCGACGTCGGCGAGGGCCGGGCCGGAGACCGTCCCCAGGGTGTCCAGCAGAGGACCGGCGACCGCGCGGAGCGGCGCGACCAGCTCGTCTCCCCGCTCGGCGGTGCCGGTGAAGGCGAGCATGATCGCGACCACGGCACGGCCGCGCAGCTTGTCGGGGACGCTCGGCAGCGGTGGGTAGCGGATCAGCTTGAGCGTCGAGCTGAGCTCGTTCGGCACCGCCGCGATCCACTCGCGCCAGGCGCCGACGACAGCCTCCGCTTCGGCGATCGGCCAGATCAGGGCGCCGGCGAACGCCTCGCGCAGCTCGAACAGGCCAAGCTCGAAGGAGGTGACGATCGCCGGTCGACCGCCGCCGCCGCGAAGCGCCCAGAAGAGGTCGGGGTCTCCGGCCGCGTCGACGCGGCGAGGCTCGCCATCGGCGCCGACGACCTCGAAGGAGCGCACGTGGGTCGAGGCGAAGCCGTGGAGGCGGGTCAGCCAGCCGATCCCGCCGCCGAGGACGTAGCCGGCGACCCCGACCGCGGCCGAGAGTCCGTGCAGGCCGACCAGGCCGTGCTCGCCCGCCGGGCCGACCACGTCGCTCCACAGCGCCCCGGCCTCGACCGTTGCCGTCCGCGCCGCCGGGTCGACGGCGACGGCGGTCAGCCGCGAGGTCTTCAGCAGGACCGTCCCGGCGAGGTCGCCCATGCTGGTCGCGCCGTGGCCGGTCGATTGCGGGGCGACCTTGAGCCCGTTGGCGGCGGCGAAGCGCACGGTCGCGGCGACGTCGGCCACGGTCCCGGCCATGACCACCAGCGGCGGGCGCTGGTCGGCGGTCAGGTTCCAGGCCTGCCGGGCGGCGTCCCAGCCCGCCTCGCCCTCGGCGACCACATCCCCCGCGAGCGCGGCGCGCAACGGTCCGGGATCGGGCTTGGCGGCAGTCATGGCTGGAGTTTGCCTCAGATTCCCTTTCCATGGCAACCGCCTCCGACCGGGGTCGGACACCCTCCTCGGCTGTTCAGTGGTGCGTGGGCAGGACAGCTGGGCCCGAGGGCCTAGAGCGAGTCGAGCTCGACCCGAAATGGGCGATTGGCGACCACCTCGGCGCCGGCCGCCACCGCTTTCGCCTTCAGATCGCGGTCGGAGGTGACCACCACGACCTCGTCCTCGGCGAGCCAATCGGGAAGCCGGGCGAGGATCTCGCGATCGGCGGCGTCCGCGCCGCCGGACCTTGCCCAGGCGATCTCGACCCGCTCCGCCCGCAGCTCCCCGCGCGGCTCGTGCTCCAACATCACCGTCACCCGCTCCTCGCCGCCCTCGGCCCACCGATCGACCTGCCCGACCAGCCGCTCGATCGCACCCCGGCGATCCCGCCACCAGCCATCGGGCTTGGACCCGATCACGTTCATCGCATCGACGACCCGGTGCACCCATCCATCTTCGCGTGGTCCGAGCCGAAACATTGCCGTCCCCAGGTCGTCTTGGTGCGGGAGCTGCGCGCCGGCCCCGATGTACGCGATCACGCGTAGGCCTGGCGACGCAGGCTTCGGACCGCGGCAGTCTCAGTGGTACGTTGCGAAACGGAGCCGAACTGCAAGCCCACGGCGAACGGTAAGAAGGCCGCCAAATGCCCGACCAAACCGGCGAGCATCGTCTCCGGCCTCTATACCGGCAAGGACAGCTTCGGTGAACTCGGGGTGATCGTCGGGACGGAAACCTCCGGCCCGCACGCCGGCCAGATCTACGTCCGCGTCGACGGCGGTGCCGCGGTGGGCGTCACCTGCAGCAACGGAGCCCAGGGGAGCGTCCACCAGTATGCCGTCGCCTACGTCAAGGGGAAATCGTTCAAGGGCTCCAGCTCCACCTCGACCTCGGAGTACACGATCTCGGGTTCCTTCACCTCCTCCACCACCCTGAGGGGGAGCTTCGAGTCGAGTCAGCCAGGGTACGAAAGCACCTGCTCGACCGGCGCCCTGTCCTTCACCGCCAAGTGGACCCTTTGAGCCAGAGGCCGTCCTACCGGCCCTTACCTACAGGTGGTGACCGTCGTCTTCAGCGTCTTCGAGACCGTGCTGTGGCGGTGGCCGAGGTGGACGATGACGTTGATCTTGGCGGAGACCTGAAGCGAGGCCCCTTTGGCGACGCCCTTGGTGGCGAAGCTGGTTTCGAAGGGCTTGCGCTTGTCGGTGGCGACCTTCTTGCCGGCGAGGAAGAAGGTGACCTGTTTCACCGTGTAGGCGGTTTTGTGGGCTTTGGAGCCTTTGCGCTTCACCGCCACCTTGGCTTTGAAGATCTGGCCGCCGGCGACGCATTCCTTCGGCGTGCTGAGTTCGCCGACGAGGCCGTGGCCGAGGGAACCGGTGACCGCGCGCTGGGCTCCCCCGCCGCCGGCGCCGCGGGTGGCCGGGAGCGCGGGCGGGGTCGTCGCGCCCCCTCCCCCACCGCCCGCGGCGGGCGGGCTCGGCGGCGCCGGTTCGCCGGCCGCCAACGGCAGGGCGAAGTCGTGGCCGTTGTCGTTGTCGGAGTAGGTGAGCCAGCCGTCGCCGGCCGCGGTCGTGACGAGGCGCATTTCGCGGTAGGCGTGTTCGGGCAGGGTCTGTGGGTTGCTGAAGTTGGTGTTGGAGGCATCGAGGGCGTAGCGGTAGTGGAAGCCGTCGGGACCGCCGTAGGCGAGGTGCAGGAGCCCCGCCGAGTCCTCGAAGATCGCGAACCGTTCGACCCCCGGCGGGCTGACCGCGACCGGCGATTCGAAGGCGATCCCGTTGTAGCGCTGGGCGACCACGGCACCGTCGCCGGGCCGCACGTAGGCGACGTAGAGGCCGTTCGGGCCGGTCACCATCCGCACCTGGTCCCCGCCGCCGAGCGCTTCGCCGATTTTCACCGGCGCCGACCATCCGGCTTCCGACTGGATCGAGGCGGGCGTGCCGGTGCCGCCGACGTAGCGACGCCAGAGGACCGCGTCTTCCTGCGACCCGTCGATGTAGGCGAGCGAGAGCATCGAGCCCTGGAGCGAGATCGTCGCGTCGCTGGTGAAGTCGGCGGTGAAGTGGAAGGTCGAGCCGGGCCCGCTCGCCGCGGTCAGGCCGGTGGCGGTGAGGATCGGGGCGATCGAGGGGCCGGTGCCGACGGTGGCGATCACGGGGATCGTCGCGTTCACCGTCCCGGCCGGGGCCAGCACCGCTTCGCCGAAGTTCAGCTGCGAGCCGGGGATGCCTTCGGTCGTCCCCAGGGTCGTCCCGGCACCGAACGGCTCGCCGCTCCAGAGGAAGTGATCTTCGGCGGAGGCGCCTTTGGCGCGGGTCTGGAGGACACGTACGAGGCCGCCTTCGACCAGCGGCTGGTTGGCGACGTCAGTGGCGAATTCCGCCAGCGGGTTGGCGAGGGTCGCCGAGGCCGAGCAGGCGCCGGCGCCGGGGTCGATCCGGCAGTAATGAAGGGTGTCGACCCCGGGTGACGTTTCGCTCGAGTAGGTGAGCGCGGCGCTACCGCCGGCGGTGAGCGCCAGCCCGGGGCCGGCAGCCGCGGCGGGGCCGAGGTCGATGGGAGTCGCGGCGAGTGCCCCGCCGGCCCCGAAGGCCAGCAGGAGCAGCAGCATCAGGGCGACGGCGGGTGCGATTGTCCGGGTTCTCACCATGGCCCGGCATGGTGCTGAGCCTCGGCCTACCGCTCAATGGGGAATTCTCCCCACGACCCGGGCGGCGGCGGTCCGGTTGCTCACCCCGAGCCGCTGCAGGATGTGCTCGACGTGATGGCCCACGGTCCGCACGCTGATTCCGAGCAGGTGGGCGATCTCGGCGTCCGAGCGCCCCTCGCCGAGCAGCGCCAGCACCTCGGCCTGGCGCTGCGTGACCGGCAGCGCCTCGGCCAGCTCCGCCGGATCGGCCGGGCCGGCGCGCCGCTCCCGCAGCACCAACAACCGCTCCCCGCTCGCCTCGCCGACTCCGCCCACGAGCACCACCTCGAGCCGCCAGCCCGCTCGCTCGCGGACGAACCGCGGCGCCCGCACGGCAGCTCGCGAGGCCTCGAACCACTCCTCCAGCTCACCGGGCAGCGCCCCGCCCGTCGGCGCGCTTCCGAACCAGCGCCGCAGCATCTCCGCCGCTCCTGCGTTCACCTCGACGATCGCGCCCGCCGCGTCGACCATCACCACGCAAGCGCCGGCGTGCTCCAACCCGCGCTCGAGCGCCGCCCGCCAGCGCTCCGAGTCCCGGTTCAGCTCCAGCCGCGCGTAGGCCGCCCGCAGGTGGGGCGCCAGCGTGTCGAGCAGCTCCCGTTCCCGCCCGCCGAAGGGACGGTCGATCCGGTGCACGGTGAGACAGGCGGTCCGCCGCTCGTCCCAGGCCAGGTGCAGCGACAGCTCGCCCCGCAACCCGAGCCGCCGGTAGGCGGAGTAGATGCCGAGCTTGCGCCACTCGCGGCCGGAGACGAAGTCCGAGTAGCTGAGCGCCTCCGGGATCGGGCTGACGAGTTGCCGCGCGAAGACCGGGTGCTGGTGCATGTGCGCGGCCCAGTCGGCCAGCGCCTCCGCCTCGAACACATAAGGCTGGGTGACCTGCGGCAGCACCCCGACCTCCCCGTCGCCGGCGCGCCGCCGCACTTCCCCGGCCCCGACGTACTCGGCGCCGACCAGGCTCGGCAGCCCGACCAGCGCCGCCTCCAGGTCGTCCGGGCTTCCGCAGACCGCGAGGTCGGCGGCCAGCGCGAGCGCGGCGCGGGCCTCGGATACCCCCAGCGAGCCGATGGACGACGACATGGCCTCAGGATAGGCAGGATTCCCCATTGAAAACCGGGAACTGGACTTTGAGGCCGAAGCACCGCCCGAGCCGCCCGGCCAGGGGAGCCCAGGCCCGCCGGTACGCTTGCTCGGGTGACCCATCCGTCGACGGACGAAGCGACCCGGCTCGCCCAGGAGGACGCGCAGGAGGCGATCGCGCTCGCCCGCGCCGGCGGCCCGATGCACCCGATCGTGCCGATCGCCGACGGCGCCGAGCACGGCGCGCAGACGACCGGCTTCCACAAACGCTGGTGGCGTCAGCACGACGAGGACTGGCCCGCCGACGTCCGCGAGGCCTACACCGAGACCTTCACCCGCGAGCTGCTGGCCGCCGAAGTCGCGGTGGTGGAGCTCCAGTTCGACACCGCATCCGGCAAGTGGACCAACGTCGGCGTCGTCGACCTGGCCCAGTGGGAGCCGACCTTCCCCTTCGACCCCGAGAGCACCGGCTGGATCCGCCAGGACCCCCGCTCGCGGGTCGGCTGGCGCCGGCGCTCCGCCCTCCGCGACTGGCTCTCGAAAAGGAGGGAGAAGAAAGAGAAGCAGGGCGACTAGGGCAAATTCCTTCGGTGGGACCCCGTTGCGGGGCGCTCGCCGCTTGGGCAACGTGACCTCACCCACAGGTAACGACCCCCTCGGGAGGGAGCCCAATGCACCGGATTCGCCGCAAGTTGACGTACTCCAACGTGATCTCCACCCTCTGCCTCGTGCTCGTACTCGGCGGTGGCAGCGCCTACGCCGCCTCGCAGTTCGGCAAAGAATCGATCGGCACGCGGGCGCTGAAGAAAGAAGCCGTGACGCCGGCCAAACTGAGCACCGCCTCGAAAGCCGCGCTGACCGGACCGGCGGGCCCGAAAGGCGCCACCGGAGCCACCGGTCCGCAGGGAACCCCGGGCGCGCCCGGGGCGACGAAGGTCACGGTGCAGACGGGCCCCGACGCCTTCGGCTCGGCGGCGCACTGTCCGGCCGGGCAGGTGGCGGTCGGCGGCGGCGGCGAAGCGGTCGAAGGGTTCCTCTTCGTCAGCGAGCCGCTGGTCGGGGAAAACGCGGCGACGGCCGGTCAGACGCCGGACGGCTGGTACACCAAGGCCGAAGAAACCGACGGCACGCCGGAGGACTCGCACACCTACGTGCTCTGCGCCTCCCCCTGAGCCATCGCCCGCGCCAGATCGGCGCGGGCGGTAATCCCCAGCTTGCGGTACGTGTTGGTCAGGTGCATCTCCACCGTCCGCATCGAGACGAAGAGCATCTGCCCGATCTCGCGGTTCGTCGCGCCCCCGGCCGCGGCGACCGCGACCCGCCGCTCGGACGGGGTCAGCGATTCGGGGCCGAAGACGGCGCGGCGCCGGGGCTTGCCGCCCGCCACCCGGATCTCCTGCTCGACTCGCTCCTGCAGCCGCTCGGCGCCGCAGCGCTGCGCCAGGTCGGCGGCCTCGCGGAGCGTCTCGCGCGCCTCGCGACGCTGGTTCGCCCGGCCCAGCGCCGCGCCCAGCTCGGTCAGCGACCGCGCCACCTCGAGCGGCGCGGGGACAAGTCGCAGCCGCTCGACCGAGGAGCGCAGCAGCTCGATCCCCTCCTCGCGACCGCGCAGCAGTCCGAGCGCCCGCAGCGCCACGCCTTCCGCCCGCGGCGACTCGACCGCGACCGCCAGCGCCAGCTCCTCCTCAGCCAGCCGCAGCGCCTCCTCCCGATCCTCCTCGGGCAACGCCAGGGCCAGCCGCGAGCGCCAGGCGCTCAGACGTGGCCCAAAGTCCAGCCGCCGCATCATCGCCTCGACTTCGCGCAGCGTCTCCACCGCGCCGGCACGATCGCCGCGAGCCAAGCGCACCGCGGAGCGGACGTCGAGGACGAGCGCCCCGCTCGTCGTTTCGCCGAACGGCGGCGGCACCTCGAGGCCCTCGACCAAGTCGGCGATGTGGTCGAGCCCGCGCCGCTCGACTATCGAGTCGAGGCAGAAGTGCAGGAACGTGGTCAGCGCCATCAGGCTGAGCTCGTTGCGCTGGATGAGGTCGAGCGCGCCGAGGACGTTCTGTTCGGAGGACTCGAGCCGGCCGTGGCGTTGGTCGAGCGATGCGCGGAAGCCGACCGCACCGATCATCGCCAGCAGCGAGCCGCGCCGCCGCGCGTCCTCCTCCAGCGAAGCGGCGACGCACTCCCCCTCCTCCAGGCCCTCGACCAGCAGCAGCCCCCAGGCCGCCTGGAAGAGCAGCGTGCTCTCGCGCCCGCCGCGCTGAACGGTCCATTCCTGTGCTTCCGGACCGACCAGCTCCATCACCTCGTCACGGGGCAGATCCTGGATCGCGCCGAGGCCGGCCAAAACCCACCGCAGGTGGCGCGACTCCTCGTCGGTGCGGCCACGCACCAACCCGAGCAGTCGCGGGAGATCTTCGGCGTAGAGGTCCGCCGTCGCCGGGTCGTAGCCGCGGGCGGCCGCCCGGATCGCCTCGAGGTCGAGCAAGCCGGGCAGGCCGCTGTCGCCGAACAAAGCGAAGGCGCCGTCGATCGTGGCCACGGCCGCGTCCCAGATCCCCGCCAGGGCGAGGGCGTCGGCAAGCTCGAGGTATATGTCGAGGGCCTGGGCCGGGTCGTCGACCAACTGCGCGGCCTGCTGGAGGCGCTCCAACGACGCCGGATCGCGCAGCGCCACCCCGGCGCGACCGAGCCGGTGCAGGATGTCGCCGCGCCGCGCCGGCTCGTCGACCTCCGACAGCGCCCGCTCCAGGTAGGTGATCATGCTCTCCGGCGCGCCCCGCTCGTCGGCGCGCGCGGCGGCCAGTTCGAGCACCCCCAGCGCACCCGGGTCGCCGCCGGGCTCGCAGAGGAGCAGGTGGGCGGCAACGATCTCCGGCTCGGCGCCCTGCTCGCGCAGCAGGCGGGCGGCGCGGGCGTGCATCTCGGCCCGGGTCAGCGGCGCGATCGCCTCGTAGACCCCGGCGCGCAGCAGCGGGTGGGCGAAGCGGCGGCCCTGGTCGGCGGCGAGGATCGAGGCGCCGACGAGCCCGTCGAGGATCGCCGAGACCGTCGCCCGGTCGACCCCGCTGAGGCCGGACAACGCCCGCAGGTCGCCGCCGTCGCCGAGGACCGCGACCGCCCGCACCACCTCGGGGCCGCGCGGGTCGAGCCGGCCGGCGCGCTCGATCACCCCGGCGCCGATCCGCTCCGAGCCGATGCTCGCGACCGCCTCCGCCGAGATCGGCTCCGCCCCGTCCCCGCGGCGCTCGGCCGCGAGCTCGGCGAGCAGCGTCTCGATCAGCAGCGGGTTGCCGCCGGTCGCCTCGAAGCAGGCGGCCTCGACCGGCCCCGAGGAGGCCCCGCCGATCTCTTCGCGGACGAGCGCCGCGGTCCCGATCTCGCTCAGCAGCGGCGGGCGGATCGGCGAGAGGGCGAGCGCCGTGCTCAGCCCGTGCAGGGTCTCCGCCTGCACCCCCGGCTCGTTCGGCCGCGCCCCTAAGGCGACCAGCGTCGGCAGCCCGTCGAAGCGCTGGGCGAGGTAGCGGACGAAGCGCAGCGAGGCGTTGTCGGCCCAGTGGGCGTCGTCGATCGAGAGCACCAACGGCTTGGTCTCGACCAGCCCGGCCACCAGCCAGAAGAGCCCGTAGAGCGAGGCCTCGGTCGGCGAGATATCGAAGGTTTCCGGGTCGGCGAAGCCGAAGATCGCCGCCGCCAGAGCCACCGGCCCGGCGAAGAGGCGGGCGCGCGCCGCCGGGTCGAGCGAGCGCAGCAGCGGCCCGAAGAGCTGGCGGACGATGCCGAAGCCGAAGTCCCGCTCCATCTCCGAGCCGGTCGCTCGCAGCACCTGCCGGCCACGCCCCGCGGCACGCCGCCCGAGCTGCCCCAGAAGCGCCGTCTTGCCGATCCCGGGCGGGCCCTCGACCAGCACCAGTCGCCCGTCGCCACCCGCCTCGGTGGCGTCGAGGGCCCCGTCGAGCGCCGCCAGCTCCCGCTCCCGCTCGAAGAGCGGTTCCGGGCCCCCGGCGACAGCAGACGAGTCCATCAAGACCGGAACGGTACCCAGGTCGGCAAGGGACGTGGGTGAAAACCCTAGGGGGGCACCCCGTTGCGGGGGTCGAGGCCCCCACGCATGATCCGTCCGGTGCACCGGACGGGGAGTGAAAAGCGGCGGCGATGGGCGGCGATCTGTGCCTGCGCAATCGATTGGCTCGCTCTCTCCGCCCACAACGGCGCCGCCGCGATCACCCGCCCGAACTTCGTCACCCTGCTGATCCAGCTGCCGCACATCGACGACGATTGGACCTCGCCATGAGCCTCGGGACCGTCGCGCTGATCGCCCGTCTCGCCCTCGCCGCGGTCTTCGCCCTCGCCGCGCTGACCAAGCTGGGACGGCGGACCGAGACCGAGAGGACGCTGGAGGCGTTCGGCATCCCCGCAGGCGCGCGCGGGCCGATCGCGGTCGCGCTGCCCGCGGTCGAGGCGGCGGTCGCCGTCGCCCTCCTGCCGGCCGCGAGCGCCCCCTACGCAGCGGTCGCGGCGCTCCTCCTGCTCGCCGGCTTCAGCGTCGCGGTGGCGCGGACGCTGGTGCGCGGGGACCAGGTCGACTGCAACTGCTTCGGCGCCCTCGGCGAGGACCGGGTCTCGCGCTGGACCCTCGTCCGTGACCTCGTGTTGATGGTGCCCGCCGCCTTCCTCGTCGTGGTGAGCTGGAGCGAGGCGGGCCCGAGCGCCGTCGCCTGGATCGGCAACCTGAGCGGCACCGGCGCGGTCGCCGGGCTGGCGCTCGCCGCCGGGCTCGCCGCCCTCGTCTTCGCCTTCCAGCTGATGCGGCAGAACGGTCGCCTGCTGGAGCGGCTGGAGGCGCTCGAGGCGACCCCCGGGAGCCGCCCGATCCCGGGGCGAGCGCGCCAACTCGGCAAAGCCGTCCCGTCCTTCGCGCTGCCGGACCTCGACGGCCGCGAGATCACCCTCGAGCGGCTGCTCGAGACAGGTCGCGAGCTGCTCCTCGTCTTCACCGACCCGGGCTGCCACGCCTGCAACCCGATCCTCCCCGTGGTGGGGGAGCGCCAGCGCCGCCCCGACGCCGGGCCGCTGCCGGTGGTGATGAGCCTCGGCGACGCCGACGCGAACCGGGTGAAGGCCTCCGAGCACGGGCTCGACCTGGTGCTGCTGCAGAAGGACTTCGACCTGGCCAAGGCGCTCGGCATCTCCGGCATGCCCGGCGCCGTGCTGGTCGGGCGCGACGGTCGGGTCGCCGCCGAGCCGGTCGAGAACTCCGACCGCGTCGCCGAGCTCCTCGCCGCGACCGCGCCGCCAAAGCCGGCTGCCGCGCCGGACCTGCAACTGACGATGGTGGAAGGACGGCGATGACCGACGACCCGGGTGCCGCCGAAATCAAGAAGCTGCTGGAAACGCCCAGCACCTCGCTGGAAGCGGCAGTCGAACTGCTGGGGACGAACCTGGAAGCGGCGCACGCTGCCCAGACCGGCGGCGTCAGGCTGCCGGAAAGCACCCGCGCCCCGATCAACCAGCTGCACAACTACTACCGCGAACTGTTCCGCCGGATCGCCGCCTGCGAAACGAACAACCGGGCGCGGCGGGAAGCGATGAAGGCGCTGAAGCGGATGGAAGAAGGGCTCGACAACCTCGCCACCGCGGTGAGCCTGGAAGGCGAAGAAGCGAAAGAGGAAACCGCGCTCGGCGCGACCGAGATGGAACGGGCGGGCACCGAACTGGCGCGCGCCCTCAAGGGGCTCGGCTGATGCACTGGTTCGATCGCATGGCGAAGCAGTTCGCGGAGAACCCGCCGAAGGCGACCCGCCGTTCGATGCTGCGCGGGACCGCGATCGCGGTGGCCGTCGCCCCCTTCGCCCCCGGCGCGCTGACCTACGCCAACAACCGGATGAAGGCGCTCGACAGCACCGAAGACTGCCTCAACTGCCTCTCCCGCTCGGCCAAGCGGACGCAGGAAGCGGTCAATCGCTGCAAGCAGATGACCCCGAAAGCAGGCGCCCGACCGTTGATGAAGCCGAAAGGCGGGGGCGGCGGGGCCAAGGGCGGCAAAGGTGGCAAAGGCGCGAAGAAGGGGATGAAACCAACCGAAGCGGCCAAACGGGCCGCCTGCATGGCGCAGACGGCAAAAACCTTCCTCGAAGAATCCGACAACTGCCTGAAGGTCGAATGCGCCGGGCTGGGCGAAACGGCGCCGCCGCCGGTGGTCGTGACGCCCGGCAGCGGTGGCAGCGGATGCCCGGCCGGGACGAAATTCTGTGCCAACACCCTCTGCTGTTACGGCGCAGACAATTGCTGCCCGTGCAATTCGATCCCTGAAGTCGGTTACGTCTGTTGCGCCTCGGTGATCGGGTGCGACTGCTGCTGAGCCTCACCGCCGTCGCCTTCTTCGCGCTCTCCGCCTCAGCCGCGGCGGCGCCCTGGATCGGCGTGCGCGGCAACCACCTGGTCGACCGCGACGGGCACCCGGTGCAGCTGCGCGGCGTCAATCGCTCCGGCAGCGAGTACGCCTGCCAGCAGGGCTGGGGGTTCTTCGACGGGCCCGCCTCGGCGGCCTCGATCAAGGTGATGAAGACCTGGGACATCAACTCGGTGCGGCTGGCCCTGAACGAGACCTGCTGGCTGGGGATCAACGGCATCGCCCCGAACCGCGGCGGCAGCGCCTACCGGGCCGCGATCCACGCCTACGTGACGAAGCTGGAGCGCGCCGGCCTCTACGTGATCCTGAACCTGGAGCTGGCGGCGCCGGGCGACGCGCAGGCGACCTCGATCCCGCCGATGGCCGATGCCGACCACTCCCCCGCCTTCTGGCGCAGCGTCGCCGCCGCCTACAAGGACGACCACTCGGTGCTCTTCGACCTCTACACCGAGCCGCACGACATCAGCTGGTCCTGCTGGGAGCACGGCTGCCAGACCGAAGGCGAAGAAGTCGGCTCCTACCGCGCCGCCGGGATGAGCGAACTGGTGGCCGCGGTGCGCTCCACCGGGGCGCGGCAGCCGGTGCTGCTCGGCGGCCTCGACTGGTCGCTCGAACTCGGCGGCTGGCTCGCCCACCTGCCGCGCGACCCGGCCCACGCCGAGGTCGCCTCCAACCACAACTACGACTTCGCCGCCTGCGCCGACTCCTGCAAAGCGACGCTGGCGAAGATCGCCCGCAGCCACCCGGTGGTGAGCGGTGAGATCGGCGAGGGCGACTGCGGCGACTCCTACGTCGACCCGTTCATGGACTGGGCCGACGGCCACGGGATCTCCTACCTCGCCTGGGCCTGGGACGCGGGCGGCGAATGGACCTGCGAAGGCGGCCCGACCCTGATCGAAAACTACGGCGGCACCCCGACCGGCTTCGGCCTCGGCTTCCGCGAACACCTGCGCGAAGTGGCGAGCGGGCACTGAGGCCGGCGATGCACCGACTGCGCCGCCACCTGACCTTCGCCAACGTGGTCGCCTGCCTGGCGCTATTCGTCGCCCTCGGCGGCGCGAGCTACGCGGCGCTGAAGCTGCCGAAGGAATCGATCGGCACCGAACAGCTGAAGAAGGCCGCGGTGACGCCGGAGAAGCTGAGCGACAAGGCGAAGCAGGCGATGACCGGGCCGCGCGGGCCGCAGGGCGACGTGGGTGCCACCGGTCCCCAGGGCGCGAGCGGGACCCCCGGCCCGAAGGGCGACCCCGGCGAACCCGGGCCTTCGAGCGTCTACGCCTACTCGCGTAAAGAAGAAGTCAAGGTGACCCAGTACAACCCCACCGTCGCCTCCCTCCCCGTGCCCGCGGGCTCCTACGCGATCCAGGCGGAGCTGCTCGCAACCTCGGAACCGAACGAACTGTACGAGATGACCTGCGAGCTCCACGCCGGCGCCGAATTCGACGAACGTTTCTTTTTCCTCGACAACAACAACCGCTACGCGCCTTGGTCGACCCTCTGGGACACCCAACTGGTCCCCTTCCAACTGGTCCACACCTTCAGCGAACCGGGCCAGGTCACGATCACCTGCGTCGACAACGGCCCCAACAGCGGCCTCGCCGTGCGAAACATCCGGATCACCGCGATCAAGGTCGGCTCGATCGGGGCCAACGTCGTGTCTTGACGGCGCGGTCCGGGGGCCTGCGGCCGGGGCCGGCGCGATCCGGAGGGCCTGCGGCCGGGGCCGGGCGGCGCAACCCGGAGGCCTTGCGGCCGGGGATCGGCCGTCCCGGACGTCTCGGAGGCGACCCGGGCAGGCTGTGGCCGCCTCCGAGACGCCCGGGACGCGAGGCTTTCGGGGGGAAGTGCGCGGGTTCGGTGCGTTTGCGTGGGGATCCGTCACGCCTCCGGGGCGCCGAGGGCGGTGCGTTCGCACTTTCCCGTACATGGGACGGGAAAGTGCGAACGCACCGGGGGAGGACGTGACGGGAGGGTCACGGGCGCGGGGATCTCCTCGCTTCCTTCAGGGAGATGCGGGGAAGGCGAGGGAGACTCCGCGTTCCCGAGCGGTCAGGATCCCGGCATCTTTGTGACGCTGGCCCTCCTCGGCGCTGCGGCCCGTCGCGATCCCCGGCCCTCGCCCTCGCCCTCGCCTAAGGAATGAACTGTTCGCGCCCGCTCGGCGCGTGGGCGGCGAAGACGACGAACCAGACGACGAGGCCGATCAGGGCGATCATCACCGAGGGGGGCAGGATCGCCTCCAGCGGGCCCGGCCGGTGCCACTTGAGCTCCTTGTCTTCGGCCAGTGTCCGGCGGCCGTAGCGGACCACGAGGTAGCGGCGATCGACCAGGCCGAGCAGCCAGATCATCGCGACTACGGCGCCGGGGATCGCTACCAGTGCCGCGATCAGCACGCCCGCCACCGAGGTGAAGGCATGGGCCAGGGCCCAGAGGACGAGCACCGGGACGACCATGCAGGCGACCTGGCAGCCGATCGCGAGCACGACCAGCAGCAAGGAGGCCTCGAAGCGTGCGCGAGCCATCATCACCCTCCTATTGGAGCACGTGGGTTCGCACCCCAGAAGACCAGGGTGCCGAGCATGCCGATGATGTGGACCAGGACGATGTTCAGGACCATCGACTTGGCGGTCGCGGTGCCGACGCCGACCGGCCCGCCCGAGGCGGTGAAGCCGTAGTAACACGCGACCAGCACGATCGCGGTCGCCATCACCATCCCCTTGGTCAGGCTGAAGATGACGTCGGGTGGGTTCTGGAACTGCCAGAAGATCAGCAGGTAGCCGCCCGAGGAAGTGTCTCCGATCTGTTTCACAACGGCGACGTAGCTCGCCATGTACATCACGCCGATGCCGACGAGGAAGATGAAGGGGATCGCGATCCAGGCGGCGAGAAGCCGGGTCGCGCAGAGGAAGGTCGCCGGCGGCACTCCCATCACCTCGAGCGCGTCGATCTCGTCGGAGATCCGCATCGCCCCGAGCTCGGCGACGATCCCGGTCCCCACCTTCGCCGCCAGCATGTAGCCGAAGGCGTAGGGAAGGATCTCCCGCAGGTCGCACCAGGCCGAGAAGACGCCCGCGTAGGCCGGGGCGCCGCTGGCCCGGAGGAGGTACGCGCCCTGGATCCCGCACTGCAATCCGAGCACGAAGATCAGCCCCCAGATCACCAGCGCCGAGCCGAGGATGAGGACCCCGGCCTGGCGCAGCGCCTCACCGAAGAAGCGGAGGACCCGCCCGGAGAGGACGTGGAGGGCGACGCGGCCACCGAAGCGGGCGACCTCGCCGAGCGAGTCGAGCCAGCCACGCGGGACGTCGAGCCAGGCGGCGGGTCGGGTCAGCGCTTCTCGCGCCACCAGCCTGACACCCTCCCCAGCGGGCCACCGGGCTCGTCGACCGCCCCCGTCGCTCCCTCTTCGCGCGCCCGCCGTCGCGTTTCCACCCGGATGCGTCGCTCGGCCGCGAGGCGGGCCGCGGAGAGCTGGGCGACGAGGGTATCCCGGGTCTGCTCCAGCTCTTCCACCCCGGTGACGTGGGCGGCGGTCACCCGCGGCGCGGTCGGCAGGTCGTCGGGCAGATCGCGGGCGTAGCCGACCAGCTCCGCCTCCAGGTGGCCGATCTGGCGGCGCAGCTCCTTGCGCACCTCGAGCGCTTCCGCGTCGGCGGCGGCGGGCCCGGGCTCCTCGGTGAAGCCGGTCAGCCCGCCGGGGATGCCGACGCAGGCGAGGACGACGTCGGCGAGGTCGCGGGGCGAGAGGCCCGCGTCGATCGCGCCCTGGAGGCTCTCGGCGGCGAGCCGCTCCAGCTCCGGCGCGGCCTCGACGTCATCGGCGACGAAGGTCCCGCGGCCGTGGCGGGTGACGACGAGGCCGTCCGCCTCCAGCTGGGCGTAGACGGCGCGGACCGTGTTCAGGTTCACCCCGGCCCAGCCGGCCATCTGGCGGACGCTGGGCAACGGCTCGCCGCTGCCCAGCCGCCCGGTGGAGATCAACGCCCGCAGGCGCACCCGCAACTGCAGGCCGACCGGGAGCTCGTCCTCGGGGTCGACGCGAAAGGGGTTCGGCGGGGCGGCGGCCTTCTGTGCCATTAAAACAGCACAGTAGCACGCCATCTCATCCCTATCGCTGGCACAGAGGACCGGCGGCGCCGGCAGCAGGAGCCCGAGTCCGACGAACGAGAGGACTCGAAGTCCCTGCCTACCACTGATGGGCGCCCTGATCGCGGGCGGCTCCCCTCCCGACCTGGCGACCTGAGCCGGCGTTAGCCGAGCTTCTCGGCCAGCTCGATGATCGTCTCGCCGGGGCCGCGGAGATAGCAGAGCCGGTAGCTGGTGCCGTAGTTCGCGGCCTCGCCGACGAGCTCGGCGCCGCGGGCTTCGAGGCGGGTGACGGTGGCGTCGAGGTCGGTGACGGCGAAGAGCAGGTGGTTCAGGCCGCGGGCGTTGGCCGGCGGCGGATCGGGATCTTGACCGCGGGCGGGCGACCGGTATCGCGTCAGCTCGACCTTGCCGTGGCCGTCGGGGGTCCGCAGGATCGCGATGTCGGACCGGACACCCTCGAGGCCGACGATGCGGTCGACGATCTCGCCGCCGACCGAGGTTTCGCCCTCCATCTCGAGCCCGAGGTCGAGGAAGAACTCGACCGCGGCGGCGAGGTCGTCGACGACGATGCCCACGTGCTCCATCCGTTCGACCGCCACGAAAAGAGGGTAGCCGCTATGGTGCTCTTTAGGGTGCCCTAATTAGGGTGTCCTAAAGTCCTCAGGGCAGCCAGTCATCCGGTCCCAGAACAAAGGAGATGGAGTGGGACGCTACATCGGACCTGTCGAGAAGTTGGAGCGGCGCGAGGGCGTACCGCTCGATCTGAAGGGGGAACGCCACCTCCTGCGAAAGACGTCGCTGGAGCGGCGCGGCCCGGTGCCGCCCGGCCAGCACGGGGCGCGGCGGCGGCGCGGCCTCAGCGTCTACGGCCAGCAGTTGCGCGAGGCGCAGAAGTTGAAGATCGCCTACGGGGTGCGTGAGAAGCAGATGCGGCGCCTGATCCAGAAGGCGCGCCGCCACCACGAGTCGACCGCGGGCGAGGCGCTGATGGAGCTGCTCGAGCGGCGGCTCGACAACGTCGTCTTCCGCCTCGGCCTCGCCTCGACCCGCCGCCAGGCGCGCCAGTTCATCACCCATGGCCACGTGCAGGTGGACGAACAGCGGCTCGACATCCCCTCGGCCGTGGTCGGGGACGGGCAGCGGGTGCGGATCGCCCCCGGCTCCCCGGTCGCCCCGCTCGCGGAAAAATGGGCGGACACGATCGGCATGGTCCCGGCCTGGCTCGAGGTCGACCACGAGGCGCTCGCCGGCCAGGTGCTGCGCGGGCCGAAACGGGACGAGGTGCAGATGCCCGTCGCCGAGCAGCTGGTGATCGAACGCTACGCGAGGCGCTGATGGACCCGCGCACGACCGGGGGCCTCCCCACCCTGCTGGAGTCGACGCTGCTGACGATGCGGCCCGTGAACCAGGAGCGGATGCGACACGACCTGACCACGCTGGCGGCGCGGCTGCCCGAGGACGCCGAGGATCCGATTGCCCAGCTGGCGCTGCTCGGCGAGCGGGTCGGCGCCGCCTTCACGACCAGCGCGATCGGCGAGGCGAAGGGCGACTCGCCGCTGCTCGACCCCGAACGGGCCTTGATCGAGCGCCACGGCGACCCGCTGCTGGTCGCCGCGCTGGTGACGGCGGTCGGGCAGCGCCACCACTGGCCGGTGGCGGTGGTCACCTCCGAGCGCCGGGCGCTGGTTGCCCACCAGCTCTGCGGGCCGCCGCTGGTCCTCTCGGTCAGCGACGAGGGCCGCGTCATCGACGCCCAGGACTACGCGGGAGAGGGCGACATCTTCTGGCGCTGTCCCCACGAGATCGCCCACGCGCTCGAATCGAGGCGGCTGGTGCAGGCGGGCTAGGCGACGGCGGTGCGGGCGAGCTCGATCGCGCCGACCACGCCGGAGCGCGGGCCGAGCCCCGGGGCGACGAGGTAGGCGTCGATCCCGGGGCCGAGCCCGGGCGCGTCGACGTATCCCGCGAGGACCTCCTGCAGGCGGGTGCGGACGCGCGGCAGGAGCCCCGGCGCACCGCCCACCCCGCCGCCGAGGACGATCCGTTCGGCGGAGACGAGGAGGACGACGTTCGCCAGCCCGAGCGCGAGGTACTCCGCCTCAAGCTCCCAGGCCGCGGGGTCGGTGAGCTCCTCCCCCGGCCGTCCCCAGCGGGCGCGCAGGGCGGTCCCCGAGGCGAGGCCCTCGAGGCAGTCGCCGTGGAACGGGCAGGAGCCGGGGAACGGATCGCGCTCGCGGTCGTGCGGGACCATCGCGTGGCCGACCTCCGGGTGAAGCAGGCCGTGGACCGGCCGCCCGTTGGCGAAGACGCCGCCGCCGATCCCGGTGCCGACGGTGATGTAGGCGAAGGTGTCGAGGCCCTGGGCGGCGCCGTGGCGCCACTCGCCGACCGCGGCGGCGTTGACGTCGGTGTCGAGGGCGATCGGCAGGCCGAGCGCCGCGGCCAGCGGCGAGATCACGTCGGTGTCGCGCCACTCCGGCTTCGGCGTCGTCGTGATCGTCCCCCAGCGCGGCGAGGCGGGGTTGACCTCGACCGGGCCGAAGGAGCCGACGCCGAGCGCCGCGAGGTCGGGCACGGCGGCGAAGAACTCGACCGCCCTGCCGATCGTCTCCGCCGGGGTCGTGGTCGCGAAGGTCTCCGACCGCGCCACCTCGGCACCGCCGTCGCCGACCGCGCAGGTCCAGCGGGTCCCGCCCGCCTCGATCCCGCCGAAGGACGTCACGCCTCCCAGGATCGCAGGAGCGCCGGTGGCCGCGCGGGCCGACGAGGCCGCCTCCGTAGCATTCGCCGAGATGCCCTCCGCCCCCCTGACGGTCGAGATCTGGTCCGACGTCGCCTGCCCCTGGTGCTACCTCGGCAAACGGCGGCTGGAGCGGGCGCTCGAGCGCTTCGAGGGCGGCGACGAGGTCGAGGTCGTCTGGCGCTCCTTCCAGCTGCAGCCGGACGCCCCGCGGTTCGGCGAGCCCGGGGCGGGTGAGCCGACCCGCGAGTACCTGGCGGCCCGCTTCTCCCCCGCCCAGATCGAGGAGATGCAGGGACGACTGACGGCCCTCGCCGCCGAGGACGGCCTCGACTACCACCTCGACCGCGGCAGGCATGGCAATACCTTCGACGCCCTCGCGCTGATCCACGCCGCCACACGCCAGGGCTTCGGCGACGAGATCGTCGAGCGCCTCTTCCGCGCCCAGCACGTCGAGGGCCTGCGGCTCGACGATCCCGCGATCCTCACCCGGCTGGCCGCCGACGTCGGCCTCGACGAGGTCGCCGCGACGCCGACCGAGGGCGACCGTCAGGCAGTCCGCGACGACATCGAGGAAGGCGCCCGGATCGGCATCAACGGCGTCCCCTTCTTCCTCTTCGCCCGTCGCCTCGCCGTCTCCGGCGCCCAATCGAGCGAGCTCCTGCTCGAAGCTCTGGCGCAGGCGGCCGAGGCTGTCTCGCCCGCTTAGCCCCAGTTCGCGACCGCCCTATTCCCGCAGCCGGAAGTCCTGGGCCAGGTTCGGGTCGCCGTTCGGGTCCTGGATCAGGTTCGCGGCGATCGTCACCCCGGCGAGACGGGCGCCGCGGGGCACCGCGGGCAGACAGAGGTCGTGCATGTTGTCGGCGTTGAAGGAGGTTTCGTGGTCGTGCAGGTCGGCGACTTCGAGCGGGGCAATCGACATCGTGGCCCCGTCGGCCAGTCGGTAGATCGCGCGGTAGGAAGCGGTGACCGGGGCGCCGACTTCTTCGCCGGTCGGGTAGGCGTTGAGGCCGTTCGACCACATCACCCGGACGAAGGTTTCACCGACCTGGCAGCGGTTGGGATCGTTGCGGTAGATCGAGGGCATCAGGGTCCAGGCGTCGACGATGTAGGGCCCGCCGGCGAGCGGGTCGACGCTGACCTTCTTCAGGTGACCGATCGGGCGCCACCGGTGCGCGCCGGGGGACTTGCCTTCGAGCGTCCCGACCACCTTGATCGCCACCGGGGTCGGACCGTTCACCGAGTCGCCGAAGTCCCCGATCAGGTTCACCGTCTGCGCCTCGTCGCGCTCGTCGGGCGGGAACTGGAGGGCGCAGGTCGGGGTCGCCGTGGTGCCGTCGCTGCGGACGATGCGGAAGTCCCGCGGCTGGATCGAGCGGCGCCTGATGAACCAGTTGAAGGTGACCGGGATGTTGTCGAGTCCCTGCGCGCCGTTCGGGCAACCGACCGCGCCGTCGGTCCCCCAGGAGGCACTGAGGATCTTCGGTACCGGGCGGTGGAGCGGAGCGTCCGGAGCGGCGCCGCGCACCTTCACTGCCGCCGGAGCGACGTGTCCCGGGGTGAGGACCCTGGTGACGAGGTGGCCGATCTCGGAGGCAGGCTCGTAGGCGAAATTCGGCAGCGAGCGGCCGACGTGGATGTCGCTGTTGACGGAGACGGCGAGCGCGAGGTGCTCCTGCGGCAGGTACCAGGAGATCGCCGTGTAGCCGGGGATGCCGGCGACGTAGCGGTCGATCGGCTGGTCGAGGCCGAGCTTGCCTTCCTGGGCGAGCCGCAGGAGGAGCGTGGTGACGAAGGCCTTGGTGACGCTGCCGATGCGGACGTGCTCGTCGGTGCGCATCGGGCGGCGCGTGCGCAGGTCGGCGTAGCCGCGGGCGAAGACCCAGGGGCGATGGCCGTCGCGGGCGACGCCGACGATCGCCCCGGGCAGGGCCCCGCGCTTCAACTCCCTGGTGACGGCCCCGACGATCCGCTTCGCCGCGGCGGCGTCGACGCTCGGCTCGCGCGCCGAGTGGGGCGCCGCGCCGGTGCTCGCAGCGCTCAGGCAGAGCGCGATGAGGGCGGCCGCGAAGGCCTTCGCCGCCAGCCGCAGGAAGAACCGGGCGCCGCCGACCGATTGAGCCAGGATCTCCATCTGGCCATGTCTTCGGCCTCCTGCCGCTGCGGCTTTAGCCGGCTTACACGGCCTCCCGCAGGGCTTTCAGGGCGATGACGTAGATCTCGGAGAAGGTAGGGAAGGGCTGGATCGTGTCGGCGAGGACGTCGAGCGGAACGCCGGCGCGGATCGCCACCGTCGCCTGCCCGAACCACTCCCCCGCCTCCGGACCGAGCGCATGGGCGCCGACGAGGCGCTCGCCGTCGCCGAGCGTCGTCCAGAGGCCTGATGCGGGCGGAGGGACTTGAACCCCCACGGGCTTTCGCCCACCAGGACCTAAACCTGGCGCGTATACCAATTCCGCCACGCCCGCGAGGCGCCTCTGATGCTTAACGAGCAGTCAATTGCCGCGTCGAGCACAGATTCTATGATCGGGGCATGCCTGTAGGGGAGGTAAGACCGGGCTACGAGCTGTGGAGGCCTAATCGGGAGAAGCCCTCGTCGGTGACGACGAAGTGGGTGATCGTCCTGCTGCTCCTGATCACGGCCGTGCTCGCCGCGGTGATCACGATCGGCGGCTGGTCGGTGCTGCAGGGCGGCAGCGGCATGGGCTTCGTCTGCGCGATCTACGCGATCCTCTACGCCTTCTTCGCCTTCCTCGTCGTCCGCTGGCGGCGTGGGATCCTGCCGCTGGCGGCGGCGCTGTCGATGATCCTGGCGATCTTCTGCGCGGTCGGCGCCGACAGCTGGTTCGCCCGCGACAAGTCGGGCTTCTCCAGCGCCTCGCTGTCCTCGTCGACGGTCGGCGTGCTGGTCCTCATCTTGATGGTGGTCCAGTTCGTCGTCATCGTCGCCGCGCTCTACGGCTTCAACCAGGGCTGGAACATCGAGGAGGAGCGCCCGATCGGCAACGGCGAGGACTACGGCGCCGGCTCGCCAGGCTCCGGCGCAACCCCTCAGCCGGCTTAGAGGCTCGAGCGGGGGACGGCGGGGGCGGGGTTCGGGGCCCCGTCAGGCCGGGGACGGCGCGATCCGGGGCGCCTGCGGCCGGGGTCCGGCCGTCCCGGGCGTCTCGGAGGCGACCCGGGCAGGCTGTGGCCGCCT